>Ga0183100_1000416_pt1 | contig 36129 bp, 50 predicted proteins | sample Biomet2_FD_127789 | JGI IMG/M metagenome (GOLD analysis project Ga0183100, IMG submission 127789) | Microbial communities from bioreactor (seeded with anoxic lake sediment) at LBNL, California, USA - Biofuel metagenome 2 | ecosystem: Engineered > Bioreactor > Anaerobic > Unclassified ... | reverse complement strand
TCCTTGCCGCTGCCTTCGATGGTGCGTTTGGTATCGGTGTCTTCAAGACGGAAAAAGAAAACGCCTTTGGATTGCTTGGCGATGGTGTGGCCAATCAAAGAGGTAAAGAGTGAACCGGTATGCAAAAAACCGGTCGGAGATGGGGCGAAACGGGTTACTTGGGCGCCTTCTGGGAGAACCCGAGGCGGAAATTCCTTTTCGAGATCGTCGATCGTCTTTGTCACATCGGGGAACAACAGTTCCGCTAAATCGTTAACATCTGCCATGTTTTTTCTTTCCTTTGGAGACCGATGGAATTATAAGGCAACGAAGTTGCTTCTTCCACTTGAATAGAGTTTTCCCATTCCCTATAATAGTCAACGCGCCTACAGCGTGATGCAGGTGTAGTTCAATGGTAGAACATTACCTTGCCAAGGTAAATACGCGGGTCCGATTCCCGTCACTTGCTCCAGATCGAAAAAAGCCCCGATGATGTCGGGGTTTTGTTTTTGTCTGGCATAAAAATAGCATAAATTTGGCATAAAAAGAGAAGTTCACCAGAAAGAAGCCACTCCTTTACCAAGAGCGGCTCCTTGCCTTCTTTTTGGCTTCCCTGAGCCATTTGGGGTCGAGTTTGGCAATGTCGATGCCTAGAAGCCCACAGAGCCCGTAGGCGAACATCCACCACCGTCTTCGGATTCGCCAGAAGATGGAACCTCTCCGGACGTGGAGAGACCACGTCTTATCCAGCTTGTCCCTCAATTAGAGCAAGGATTTGGTACCTTGGCCGCCAGGCTTAGGCCCTTCCTCTTTCTTTGCCGCTTTTGGCGTGACGGCTACCTCAACCCCTTTTGAAGCTTTTTCCTGAACGACAGCCGGAACAGTGAGGCTGGGATCGGATTGGATGAGCGAAGATGATTCGGATGCGATTTTCTTGGCTTTGTTTGCAGCGCTGAGAGATTGGGCTGCCTTGATAATCTTTTTGAACACCTCGTATTCGGCTGTTGCAGTTGTGTAAATGGCAGCGCTTTTCAAGCCAACATTCGCCCAATCGAGATCTGCGTAATTCCACTTGGCCAAATAGAAGCAGACGAGAAAAGCGATGAAGAAGCTTATCGCAAGGCTTACGAGAGTGATTAGCCAAGTGATTCCGCTCTTGTCGATCCCGGTCTTTTCTTGGTACTTGACTCCGGCCCGATAGATCGGAATTTTGATCGCCTCCGTGATTAGAGCGACGACAAGGCCACAGACGATGGCAAGCAGACCGTACTTCTGAATGAAGGATACTACGGCTTGGAAGAATGAATTAGGATCCATTTTGGATTCCTCCTATAAAGTGATGGCTCCACCCCCGCTTTTTATAGGAAACGAATTTCAACGGCTCATCTTCGTCTAAAGTCTCATCTCGTAGTCATAGGCTGGGGATCCGCCCCCTTCTTCGCGTCTTCCTCGACCATCTCCTGGACGCGCTGGCGCACCAGGGTGTTCTTGATCGAATCAAGGGTCCTTAAGCCCTTCTCGACGAGGTTAGCGTAGTTTCTGGCTATGCCTTCGTAGCTTTGCTGCATAAGTTTTTCACTCCTTTGTCAGGATCAGGTCGGACAGCTCCGCAACGGCGGTGGCCGAGGCCGCCGACTCGTCGGAGATCTTCGCGATGTATTCCTGGATGGTATAGCGCTCGACGTCGTAGGCGTAGACGGTAGACGCGGTCGCGGTCGCGGTCGGGCCCTTGCCCAGAGTCTTCGTGACCTGCCTGACGTTGGCGTTGATGTCGACGAAGGTCTTCCCAACCACTTTTGGCTTCGGGGAAACGGACGACTCGGCTTTCAGTTTCTGCATGCTTTTGCCCTCCTTTCGCTGGGCATTTGCTTTCTTGCGGGCGCCTCGGCGATCTTCCGCCTGGCGGCCCTCATGTCGATCTTCGCGAGGTATTTGGTCTTGATCACAAAGTTGTTGGTCCCTTGGAACCACCCGTTGTAGCTCATCAGCCTGCGGGCCCTGGAGGCCCCGAGGCCGTGGTGCCCGATCCGAAGGACGGTCCGCCTGGCCTCTCGCCAGATCCGCTTGCGGATCGACGTCTTGCCGTTGCCATGGAAGCGTATGCCCACGAAGTCGACGTCCCTTTCGGATGTCCGGAACGCCGACCAGCTCGGCTTCATCTCGAGGCCCTCCTTCGCGAGGAAGGCGGCCATCTCCTTTTGGGCTTTCATGAGCTGCCTGCGGTTCGGGGAGAAGACCACGACGTCGTCGACGTAGCGGACCTCATGGGCAATCTTCAGGCCCTCGTGCACGAAATGGTCGAAGGACTGGAGGTAGAGGTTGGCCATCCATTGGCTCCAGTAGGTCCCGATCGGGATCCCGATGCCCGGCCCGCCGATCAGCTTACCGACGAGGCTGAGCATCCACGGGTCCTTGACCAGCCTCCCGACTTTCCCGAACAGGACGGAGCGGTCGATGGACTGGTAGTAGTGATGGATGTCGATCTTGAGGCACCATTTGGTGCCTTTCCTGTCGTGGACGATCCATCCCCTGACAAGCCTCTTGGCCTCTTCGGCCCCGCGACCGGGGACGGACCCGCAGACGCCTTTCTCCATCCCCCTCATGAGGAGGGGCTTCAGCTGGTCGACGACCAGCCAATGGATTATTTGGTCAGGGAAGAAAGGTGGTTTGCTGATGATCCTTTCCTTCCCGCATTCGACGATCCTCATGGTCTGCATCGGCGAAGGGGAGAAACTCCCGGAGGAGACGAGCGACTTGATTTGGGAGGCCGTGTCTTCGAGGCGGGAGAGGCGTCTGGCAATGGTTGGTTTGTTCCTTTTGCCTTTGGCGGCGCTCTCGATGGCCGAGAGGACTGCCGCGTCGGCGAGCATCCCCCTCATGAGGTTTCCTTTTCTTTTCATCGTTCGTCCTTTCTTTGGCTTAAGCCGGTTTTCGAGCCTTTCGGCCTACCAGCCGGCCCCTTAAATAGCCTATTTTCGCGCTCGGCGAGGACGGCGCGTGCCGTGATCGAATCAAGATAGCCGGAACCCGTAGTTCGGATCAGCGTTGCTCGGGTCGTTGTTGCCGTTCAGGTTGCAAGGACCGTCGTTCGCCCCGTTGTTGGCGTTGCCGCCGCGATTCGGAGAGGAGGGAACCTTATGCACGCGACGCGCCCTGTTCTCCTATGTCAAGGGGAGGCGTCCCCTTGACGGAACCTCTCACGAAGGATCGTAAGAAAGCCGGAACCCGCAGTACGGATCAGCGTCGCTCGGGTCGCTGAGGCCGTACAGGTCGCAAGGACCGCCGTACGCCCCGTCGCTGGCGCCGCCGCCGCGATAGGAGACGCAAAGGCGCTCCTGCTCAATCGGGTTGGTGTTCGCGCTGGGTATCGTTGCGTAGTCCGGGACGAAGCTCACGTTGCTTCCCGCGGAGGACAGCGACACATCGATGCCGTAGTGGCCGGAGACGGGCGTGTCGGCGAAGTCGCGGATGTACCCGTTCGGGCCGGCGTTGTTTCCCTGATAGGTGTAGACGCATTCCCAGTGAGGCATCAGGAGGGACGCCCTCTCCGTGTTGCCGACGAACGCGTTGGCGATCTCGTCGTAATGGGCCGGATCGAAGCACTCGAACCTCTTCGTGGAGCATCCGGCGGAGGTCGGCGCGTTGTGGATGACGTGGCAGGCGCCGTCGGCGAACTGCCAGAAGAGGCCCCAGAGGTTCTCCACCCCCCGATAGGAGAAAGTCCTGATGCCCTTGTATCTGGCCGCGTCCTCGGAAGAGGATCCGGCGAAGGAGTCGGTCTGCCCCGTGATGGGGCTGAAGTTCTGCACGCACGCGTAGTACTCGGTCGTGTCGAGAAGGTTGATGGGCGATCCGCTGATGGTGACCTGCACCCTTCTTTCCGGGGCTCCGCCGTCGGGGTTCACACCGTCGACGAAGGATATCGCCGTCACGTGCCTGCCGACCTCCCCGACGAACCCGCCGCTGTTGTCGTCCCAGACGTTGATCGGAGTCCCGACCCCGAAGGCCTTGGCCCATTCGGCCTCGTCCCCCGAGAAGTTGTCCGCGGCGGAGCAGACGACGGTGTTGCCGGTATCGCCGAGCTGGCGCGCAGGCTGGTCGGTCGGGTAGATGGAAAGCGAGTAGCTGATACCGGAGAAGACGCTTTGGCCGTCGTTCGTCGCGAACTCGATCCTGAAGAGGAGCCCGAGCGCGTCGAATTTTCGGTTCTCGCAGAGTTTCGCCCCTCCGGCGGCGGCCAAGGCCCTCGCCTGGGTCGGCGTCAGCGACGTCTTCGGAAGCGCCCCGGACACGGTGACGAGCTTCGTCCCGCCGGCGTTGGCCGAGGCCATGTAGCGACCGATCGTGAAGAAGCCCCGGTCCGCCCCGTTTTTGTCAACGAAGGCGTCATGTAGGCCCCACGAGGGGTCGATCTGGAACGGCGAGATGCATTCGGCGAACCAGTAGCCGGACTGCCCCGGTGTCCCGCCGTGGAACCTCTTGTGGTAGAAGCTTTTCCCGACCTTGACGATCTTGTTTCCGGAGGGATCGGTGTAGGTTGTGATGTCCTTGTAAAGGGGCATGTGGTCGAAGTCGTTCGGCTCGCCGTTGACGCCGGCCTGAAGGCCGATGGCGGCCCCGAGGCGCTCGCCGGACGTGTCGCCGTCGTAGAACTTGGCCCCGTAGAAGAACATGTTCGAGTCGATGAGATCTTCTAATGTCTTGATGCGGCTGGCGTGCCCGGCCTCGACCCCGGTGGCGCGAATGGCTTCGGCTGAGATAGCATTGGAATTCACCCCGATCGCCGAGGCGTTGGCGGACTCAGCCGCCTTCGCCCTGTCCGATTCCGCCTTGAGCTCTTCCTTGGTGGCCGGATCGTCGGTCGGGTCGTCGTCGAGGCCGCCGACTTTCTTGGTAAGAAGCGATATCTGATTGATTGCCCAGGAAATAAAGTCCGGGTCGATCAACTCGATGGAGGCGCTTGCGTTGATACTAGAATCGACGTCAAGCGGGACAACGTTTGATTTCTGGACAAGAGATAGATCGGTTCCGCTTCTTCCGACATATTGCATCCTCACTCTCCCCGTTTGGTCGTTGATGAGAGAGGAGACGGCAAGAGAAACGTAGTGAACTCCTGAGTCGGATGTGTTTTCGCTAAGAGCCGAAGTCGAAAGGGTGGTTCCGTCGGGTTTGACGAACTCAAGAAAGTGCTTATTTCCATAAGCAGATTTTGGAAGATCGACCTGAATGGTTGTCGCTCCGCTTTCAAGTTCAAGGCCAAGGCTGGCCCCATCGTTGATAGGCAGAAGCTCCCCGGATTCATGAAGTAGTAATTCTAAGGTTTTTTCCATTGTTTTCCTCCTTTTAGGTAATGGAATATTGGTGTTGGTAATAATCAAACGATTGAAATTTGCTTTTTTTATTTTTAGGACTCTCTTGTGCCCCACTTCATGTCAATAGCGCCGCGACAGCAGGCTCAATAGTCGCGTCAAGCACAGGCGAGATTTCCATCAGACGCCGATTGCAGGCCACGAATTGGGGCGCAAGAGAGCCCTATGAATCAATCAAATGCATTTGATTGTGAAGTATCTTCCTAACACACCTCCTTGTTTCGCTTTTACGTTAGGTATGACGATCACGGAATTCGACAACGCGCTCTCGCCGATCAGAACTCCGTTTGAGAAGACGCGAACTTTATAGGCGAATTCCAGGAAGTTGTGCCTTATTCCTCGACTGGTTCCGGCATTGTGGCTTCGGGTTGCTCTAATCAATGCCGGATTGCATCCTTCAACGACAGGGGATTTCGTTCCCCCGGTGGCCTTCAAATAGAAAGCCGCGGAGATGATTTCGGAGATTGGGCAAACCGATTTTTTCGTCTGGAATGTCGATCCGCTGATTATCACTGACGTCAAATTGTTGTATCCAACCGTGAGTTTTGAGAAGTTCCCGATTCCGGAATTACCGGATCTAGAGCTCTCGCACCACATCGTTCTCGTTGTCCAAAGGAGTTCAGCCGACCTTGTATGTGCCTTCTGAAGTTTTCGGAAAAAGACGAACTGAACATCATACGAGGAGGCTAGCGACGAATACTCCAGGACATTCCCGATCATAAGCCAACCATTCACAACGCTTTTCACCCCGCTATGAGATGCATGAGTATTGACGATGGCAAGGGTCGGTTGAGGGACGACCACGCTGGTTCCTGTTCCGGAGTTGCTGATATCCTTAACGGATGACTCAAAAGAAACGATCGTCGGTCCGTTTTTGACGAATTTGGCCAATGGGTAGAAATAGGTGCCAGTCAGCCCCTGTTCGATTGACACGTTGCTTTTCGTAACCGATGCCTTGTAGCATTCGACAGTAGAAGAAACGTCCCGCGTCGAAGCGTTGAAGCTTACCGCCAAGTAGATGATATAGGTCTCCGTGGAGGACACCGAGAAGGAGGCTATGTCGAAGACGTCCTCCGTTTCCAAGACCTCAAAAGTGAATCCTTGCACGGATAAAAGTCCTTTTGACGCCTTGACAACGCCATTGACGTTGCTCAAAGAGAATCCGAAAATCGCACCGTTCTGCCCACGTGAGCCGATCCGATTTCTCGCCGCTCCGATATCGGGCGTCATTCCTGGAGCCAAATTCTTCGTTTCCACTAATCTCATGATAGGTCAACCTCCCCTTTATAAATGAAATCCGCATATATCTCTCCGGACCCTTCGATGTTGGTTAGAGCCATGTATTGCCACCATCGCCAGTCGGCGAATTGATACCATTGGTTATAAACCGGAGAATTAGGGTTCCCTTTCGCGGAAAACCTAGCATAGTGGTCCCCCAGTTTCGTGATGCTTATTTTGCCGAAATCGTGTTGAGAAAATTGATAAGGGCCCAATCTAATCCAAATTGAAAGGAACTGGTCATTGAGAGTATTCTCATTGGATTTGAAACCAAGGCTTTTCATAATTGGATTCCCAGTCGCTTCGAAAGAACCCCTTAAGAAAACCGAAAGACCAGTTGAAACTAGATTTGAACCGCTGATTTCATAATCGGTCAAGTCGAATTGAACTTCGGCGTCGCCTTTTGCCCAATTCATGATTCCAAAGGTGGCTATTCCGCGCTCATAGTATTCGCCATGACCCTTCAGCTTCGCATGCGAGAAAAACATGATGACTCTATCCAGGTGCTCAAAGTCGACTTTCACGTCTTTGACAATGTTGCAATCCGAACCCATGAAGTTTCCATCGATGTCACACAACTTCACGCGCTTAACCGTGTAGAGACCAGTTATAGACGAATCGATTTGATTGGCGTTTAGTCCAGTCCCAAACGCCTTGGCAACAGCGGCGTGGCTATAACCTTTGAGGTCCTTACCGCTGCTTCCGTTGGCTTTGTAGATGGCCAAGGATTCCGAATTCGATGCTTTGATAGCCTTGTTTCCATTGAAAATGCTCTCGACCGGCACCCCACTTATGGTGTCCCCTTTTCTTAGGTTTCTTACGGCGAAACGGGATTGGTCGTCCAAAACGGAAGCAACCTTTTCGAAGTCGGAGAATGGCGAGCTTAACGAAGGGGTGTACTTAAAGCGGCAAACCGGCGCCTGGAACACACCGTGAGTCAAATGAAGGATGTTATCCTGAATTCCCGAGGCGGCGAAGTTCTTAAAATTCCCGCCGCTGATGTCGATGCCTATTGTCGCGTTTTGCCTAGTCGAGTCCTCCAAGTTGATCGAGATGTAAACTGTGCAAAACATAACCGATGATTCGGATGTCGAATGGAAATCATAGACCAATTGCTCGGAATCTAGTTCGATATCCCTGCCATAAATCTCGAAAAGTCCTGGCTCAAGATAGGCCGTAAGAGCCGCTTGGTCAAACCTCATGGAAAAGGGGTCCGAGACTTCCGATCTTATGATTCCGTAAGGGTTTTCGTTCTTATCAGGCCCTTTCCCGAAATGGAAAATCGCCGAATCCATGAACGATTGTCGTGCATTTCCGTTTTTGTTAACTATCCGAACGGTCATACCGATCCTCCGAAGCACAGCGCGTCAACCCGCAGGCTTGTTATGGTTAGGGGATTGCTCTTTTTGTTAATGAGTTGAAGTTTCTTTTGGCTGGCCAAAATCAAGATATGAACCCCTCCGTTTATCATGAACGAAGTCGCTGTATGGCTCGATGAGAGGTCATCTGCGAATTGGCCGCTTTTTCGAATGGTGTTTCCGCCGTTAAGTGTATAGTCGACTTCCACGATATCCTCTCCTTGCTGAAGGCTTTCAGAATTGATGAAGGCGAAGTTCTGCGTTTCTCCTGCGTTCAGGGTGACCCCTTCGATATTGACCAAGATGGCGTCCTGAAGAAGGTAAACTCCTCTATTTGGCATATAGAGATTGCTCTTCACGATGTTCTTTGATCCACCAACGAAACCATCCGCCTCGGCGGCCACGTCAGATTCCAAGGCGTACTTGACGCCAGACATATCGGAAAGAAAGATGTCGGAGAATTTGATGCCGTTTATGTATCCACCGCCCAAGAGGTTAACGGCGTTGAGGGCGATTCCCGGCATAATGCGCTTGAATAGCTCGGACACCGTTCCGGTTTGCTTGCTGAAAGAGAAAAGAAGCAAAACGAATGTGCCAACCCCGTCGACTGGTGTTTTTTGTGTGGCCAAATTGCTCTCTGCTGAAGCGTAGATTGAAACCGAGCTGGCCGAGTCGTCTGAAGAGATCGTAACCGAGAGGTATACGAAACAAGCAAGACCAGTCAGTTCGCTGGTGTCGAGAGTCAAAAACGTTCCTTTTGTGATTTCTATCAGCCTTCCACCGAAGACGATAAGGCCCGATGAAATGCTGAAAGACGAGGATGAGACATTGCCTTTGAATCCGTCATAGGCCGAATCCAAAACTCCCGTTCCAAGCAGTGAGTGCCATAACAAAGAGTCATGGAAAGCCGTGATTGGGTCTGAGTTATTTTTCCGCAACAAGGTAAGTGCCATTGTCATTCCTCCAAAAACCAATAGTCGCTCAATCTTCCGAACTCGATTTTGTTCATCCCTTTTGAATCAGTTTTAACGGCAGAGACTGGAAGCCTTTTCGAGGTGGACAAATCTGCAGCGTTGTAACCAGCCAGATCGCCGAAGTATGTGAAGTTTAAATCGGACAGGGTCGACCCCAGTTTCGTCGTTCTGTCAACGGTTACCCTGTCCTGGAATCTGTTGTCGTTTAATTTTTCGATTGCCTTAGCCTTGGCTTTGTCAATGTCTTCATCGACTATCGTGAAAATTCTCGGAGGGAAGAGGCATTTTGACGAATCGAAAGTCATCCCTACCGAATTGTCGTTGTAAAGATAGTAGGTAACCGATGTGCTCCCATCGGAGGCGACGACGCGGTTGATGGTGTTCTGGTTGAGCTTCATGACGATGTCGTAATCAGAGAGTTTCAGTGCCCTGCTTTGATAGATCCGCCTAACGACGAATTTGAGCGAATAAACATTGGTTCCCGAATCAACCGACCATTCAACGGTCATGACGGTGTTATAGACGGCGTTGAATTTTTGGATCAAATCCCAAATGTTAGAAATTGACGACTCCCTAGCAATCGCGGCCTCATTCCATGCGCAAAAACCGGTATCGCTTACATCAATCTCGTAATCGATGCCAAGCGATATTCCGTTTTCCGCGAAAACGCCTTTGAGCAAATAAGAGAACAACGAAGGGCAATCCAGGATTGAATAGGATCCGTTCGTCGTTTGCTTATTTAGACAGACATGGATGTCTTGGTTGAAGACATGGCGACAGTCGCAACCGGTGACCGTGGTTAGTTTTCCCTTCGTTACCGGAATCCCGCAAAAGGCAATGTATTCCAAGGTTCCAGAAGGGGTGTGCAAGCCAACGAAACAGGCGTTCTTTGAATTGCCCCAATCGGAGCATGTCGCGGTAAAATCGTCGGCTTCGAATGCTTTTCTTGTCAAAGACCATTCCTTGGCAACGTGCTGAGTCCAAGTGCCTAGTGCTTTGAAGGAATGATCATAAAGACAAATGAAACCCGTGCCCATCATAAAACATACCTCACAAAGAATATTTCGCACTCGGATTTCGAATCAGACAATGATGCCGAAACCTTGGATGAGCCCGGCTTGGCGAAAAGGAAGGCGTCATATGATTTCGAAACGGAATTAAACAGGTCTGTGACGGTTACCGATCCAGTCGATTCGTTAGTGGAAGTGAGATAAATTTTTTTATTGAAAGCGTCGATGGTTATCGTCTCGTTGGCGGCTATGGAGACCCCATCGGCGAATTGAATCCTGGAATATGGCTCGGTTTCCACCGCACCATCTTCATCGATTTTTTGGATAGAAACATAGGGGGAGGCCATCGGGCCTTTGAGGACTATGCGAAGCGGAAGACTTTCGAGGTAATTATTGACGATCTGATTGTTTCCGGAGTAGGCTCCTCCGCCATAGACGTAAGGATAGATGTATGGATAAACGCTGCCGCTGTTCGTATCGGAAACGATGAACGAAACCATTGTTTCCTCATAGAAGGGGGTCAACGGTCTCAAAGTGAGCTCCGCCGAAACCATTGATCCGGTTCTCCCTTTCAAATCCAGAAGCGTTACCGCCACTTCTACGAATCTCCGAGTCCCGTTGATTGAGTACGAAAACCGAATGTGGTATTTGTCCAAATCGAAATAGCGTGCGACCCATTTTGAGAACTCCTGGTACTTCGCGTAGGCATTCTGGCCTTTCCACAGAACCGTGAGCTTGATTTCGCGTTTGTCGATTGTTTGCTTAACGACATAGTCGATTGTCTCCCCTGTTACTACATCGAGGGACTGTTTGAATCCAAGCCCAGAAGGCATCATTAGAAAATCGGTTGATGGCATAGTGGGAGAGCCGTTGACTTTAACCTGCGTGCTGTTGGAGGTATTCACGACGTCGATTTGGATGCTGGAAACCAGACTGTCGGAGTTTTGAATAACTGCCGTGTTCATACCTTCCCCCCTAAAAGCGAACGTTTCTTGTCGGTTATTTTCTCTATGACCTCGTCCGCATCAACGTCTTTCGATATGTAATAGTTGTTGACCGATGAATCGGTGATGTTCGTAGTTTGGCTCGCCTTTAGGGTTCTTTCCGAAGGCGATGAAGAGGAAACCGACGTCTTGTCTGCCAACGATGCCGTTTCGGTGCTCAAACCGGCTCCGCTCGACGTTGTGGTAGCTGAGGACGAAGACCCGGAATAATACCCAGAAGAATTGGCAGCCACGACTCCACCAATGGCCAATCCGGTGGCGGCTGCAAGGGCGGCGTAGGCGGCTATGGCGACAGGAATGTTGTCTGCGGCGACATTCAACGCCGCCAACATCATGACGAGAGACGGTATCGCCGCGCACATTGCCGCGAAAACGCCCAAAGCCACGACTCCAGCCGGACCGATTGCATTCATAGCGTCAGCAATTGATTTTGCCAGCGGCATAACCCCTTCTCCAACCCTAAGGAAACTCTCGATCGTCGGGATCAATGATTGGCCATACGTAGCAACGAGAGACATGACGGCTTTTTTGACGTACGAGAACTTATCTGCCAGTTCATCGCCGGCCTTCACCTGCTCATTTGAAAGTATTCCCGCGTTTGTAAGTTCGTCGTTCCACTCGGAGATTTTATCTGCCCCAGTTGAACACATATTGGCAATATAAATACCTGCCGTTTCGCCGAAAAGAGCCACCGCTATCGATTGTCGTGTCGCGGAATCCCCTATTCCGGAAAGGGCGTTCATGTAAATTTGTAAGGCTTCTGCTGACGTCTTCCCCTTCAAATCATCGAAGGAAAGGCCTAATTGAGAAAGGACGTTGCCAGTTTTTGAGCTTTCTTTTTGAACGTTTGCCTGAGTGCTAATAACCGCAGAAAGGACCGAAGAATAGGCACCGGCGTCTCCCGTGAGACGTTCCCAAGCATTTGACTGATATTGCCATTCCTCAGCGGTTCCTCCGAATTTTTTGACATTGTCGGCTATATCGGAGGCGGTATTTGCGTAAGCCACTCCGATTGCGACGATTGATCCGGCGATGCCAACCAAGGTCTTTCCGATTGAAGCCAAACCGCTTTTCACGTATGAAAAGTCAACTTTGGTTGTTTTCTCCATCTGAGTATTCAACGATTTTTGCTGAGCTTCCGTTTGCGCTATTTGCGTATCAAGCCTCTCATATTGGGGCGTGAGTTTGGCATCCGGGCCGTTTGCGGCGACCATCTCGGACTGTTTTTCTTTAAGAAGCTGGATCTTCTTTGAGCAGAGGTCAACTTGGCTTGCAAGAGTCTCATAATGGGCGGCGGTAAGCTTGGTTGACGAAGGGTCAAGTTTCATCGATTGCTGAAGAGACGACGCATCACGTGCCGCCGCCTTCATCTGGGCGTCGGTAGTTTTTAGCTCGTCGTTAATCTCTTTTAAGTTTCTCGCGATCTCGATGGCCATTATCTTGTCCTTTCAGCAACCTTTTTCTCGAATTCTTTGTCGATTTCTTCGTCCATTCCCTTAAGAAGCGCTACTGCTTTGTCCATAAAGTGGCTCCCTGGTATATAGGTAAACTGATTTACGAAGAAGCCGGCGTTCAAGGCGTTCGCGATCATCTGATGGGCGGCACCTTTTTGGTTATATCCGTCGAATATGATTTTGTAGCCAACTTTGCCTCCCGATGATTCGATCGGATTTCTTTTCAGGGACTCAACCAGGCCACCGGTTTTTCGTGGCGTTGCGGTTTGGAGATAGTTTTTAACCTCGGTCGATTTCTTGGCTAACACCGTCTTCACCGAGTCTATGGCGCAGGATTTTAGCGTGTCGTTCATTTTGTAAAACTCATCGGACCAGTCGCTCATCGGATCTCCCCCTTTCCGTCAGCCAGACTAGAAGGATCCAAAGTCTCAACATATTCGGCAAGTCCCTCTTTCACCATCTTCATATCGATGAATTTGTTGAGGTCGCACACCGACATGTATTCCCAGGCATCGAGGGGAAGCCCGGACGCAGTGAATCCGTATATCAGTTCCAACCGGGCCTCTCCTCTCGGTGAAGGGTTGCCCGTTTTCCCCTTCACTCTGATTTTTTTGCGCCGCTTACCTCATTGCCGAGTTGTGCCATGATTTTTCGGTATTCGATCATGTCGTCAACATTGGAGATATTGACCTCGTTCATGACGTCCTCGGGTTCTTTTTTGCGGGCCTCGGGATCTCCCGCCATGCGATACGCCACGTAGAGTTTGAGGTCTAGGGAAATGGAGTTCGGATGCTTTTTAACCTCCTCTACGTAGTCTTGGCCACCGCTTACGAGGGGAAAGTAAACGCCAAGAGAAACGGCGGCGTTTGATACCTTCCTCCCGTCTTTAAAAGTTGCGGTGATCATATTCACTCCGGCATGGGCATTTTGTCGGCTGTCGGCTCGGTTCCCGGAGCGACGTATCGAGTGTCGTCGGCGGAAATCACCATCCCGAAAATGGTTTTGCCGCTGTACAGGATTCCGGAGGCATAGAAGCCAAGAGAGGTCTCTTTTGCGGTGTCCGATGGCTGGCCATAGGAAATGGGGACGTCATCGAACTCGACGTTGTACAACCAAAGGTTGCAAGCTTTTCCTTTTTCCCCTTTGCCCTGAAGGAATAGGACGCATTTCGGAGCCCCGTCTGAATCGGCGCCCAAGATGATTCCGCCCTTGGTGTCTTTCTTGTTGACCGATATCAGATCGATGGCGGTCGCGTCGATTCCGTAGAATTTGACGGTCCCGTTATATCCTTTTTTGACCTCGTCTTTTTCGGTGAGGTTATCGGCATCGTATTCGCGCTTTGAGACATCGGGAGTCATCTCGCAGGAGATGTTGTTGATCTCTTTTTCGGAAGTTCCTTTGGCCAGAAACGGCGCAGGGGTGGTGATGGTTGGCTTGCCGCTGGCATAACCAGTGATGGCAAACACACGTAGGCAAGAGTATTGTTCCATGGTTTTACCTCCTTATACTCTTTTCTTAATCTGGAAACACAGCGTCAAACGGTCGGTGAACCGATCGTCGGAAACCCTTTGAATGAAATCGAATTCCCACCCGTCATCCTCAAACGCTTTTTCTAGAGCTTTTACCAGGCTTTTGATTTCGGCGCCTTCAGGTTGGGATTGAGTGACGACGTCGATAAACGCCGAGCACAGATAACGAAGCCTTCTGCCATCGGCCATTCCTTCGGGAGAGGGCTGATCGTAGGACCAAACGACAAATGTGTTGGATCCGACTTTCTGTTTGTTCTTCCTAAGAAAATAGATAATGTCAGATTTGGTTAACGAGTCGACCTCCGATTGAGACATGGAGTCTCCGTCCCGCAAACATTTGACCGTTTTGAGGACTGACCTGATGTTTTCAACCATTTGGATCCAAGCCTCATAACTTGAGTTCATTTTGGCCACGCTTTCTCGCTAACTCTCTTATAGCAGTCTGGCTGGTTGATGACCTGGGCCGTAAGCTTGAGATCGCCACCAGAGCAATCGTACCGGTCGGGTGGCGCGATTATCTTGAGGGTTTTGTCACCACACTCGATGTAGTCTCCGCTTAAAACGTCTTTGCGGTCGTTGATTCGAACGGTGAACCTCAAAACATCGTCAACGGAATCCTTCCCTTCGGATGTGTCGGAAACGATCTGAAGGAACGAAGCCCATAGAAAGTCTTTTCTTGGATGAAGGTACATCTTCTCCTTGTAGACTCCGCTTTGGCTCTCATTTCTCCAGGAGACCTCTTTCAGGCGGAAAAGTTTGATTCGCTTGTCCTTGCTTGGGATGGTGCTCATTCTTCTTTTGCCCTTAGTTTCAATTCCTCGATGTAGTCGAAGATGGCTTGGTTGAAGTTGTGCGATTCGTCATGGAAGAAGCTTTGCTCTACGACCAGACGCGCACATTCCTGGGCTTCTTGGTCAATCGGCTCGTCCTTCTCCCATTGATGGTCGGTTTTTTTGTCGATGTAGGAGGTAGCGGATGCGCTCGCGAAAGAAACAAGCGTTTCCGGATAATCCGGGTCAACACGGGTAAATTCCCGAACTTGTTGATTTGTTAGGATGTTCTTTGTTTCAGGCATTTCCGCTACCTCCAGTTAGGATTGGGCTCTAGGCGCCAATTTTGGCGTAGGAGAAGGCCGAGGCGAGAGCCTTGGTGGCGCAGAACACCTTTGCCACGTAATCGGTGATTCCGCTGGGGGCGTTGTAATCCTGCTTGATCGTCATTCCGCTCAAGAGATTGGCCTTGAAGAAGCGGCTGACATTGCCGGCGAGAATTTCGTCGTCTTTGAGGTTGTCATCGACAACGATAGGGTGGCCGTCGCACACCGTCCATCCGTTCGGATAGATAAGGCGACCGGTGGTGTCAACGAGGGAGGTGACCCTGTCCATGTAGGTTTGCGAGACGTAGAGTTTTGCTCCACGGCGGTACTTCCCTTTGATGGCGTGAAGGGCTTTGATGGCCCCTTCCTGCTCCTTCCCAGCGGTGATGGTGGCTGCGGTGAGGTCTTTGACGATGCCGGAGATCTGATTCGTCACGCCGGTGCCGTAGATGAGAGCGGATCCCCAATCGTCGGTGAGGTCCTGCTCGATGGATTGGACGATCCAAGCTCCGACGTCGATGTCGGTCATAGCTTCGAGCTCATCGGTAACAGGAACGTCGACCTGGAGACAACCCTTGACGAGGTCAAGGCTGCCGAGTTCGACCGTCTGGTCGGCGGTGGATTTCCCTTCGGTTTTGACTTGAGCGGTTCCACGGGTCGTCCGGATCGGGAATGAAAGCATGCCAGGGATGTTGTAGAAGACCGTGTCGTCGAGGATCGGAGTGAGGGCTTTGTCTTCCTTCAGAAGATCCATGAAGGCCAAGGTCGGGATGAGAACGCCTCCGTTGTTGACTCCGTCCTTGTCTGCGGCGGGAGCGACGTAGGTCTTGTCGGTCGTGAAGAGTGCTTTGTCGATGGCGCGTTTTTGCTCGTCGGTTGGGCTCTTCTTGCGGTAGGCTAGACCGAAAGAGAGGTTGATGGCGCTGCGGGAGCTCATTTTAAGCTCGACGCTTCCACCTTTTCCTTCGAGTTCCTTCTTGCTCGTCTCGATGGCGGAAATGGCGGCCATGCGAGTGAGTTCCGCGATTTGGCCTTCAAGCACGCCACGCTCGTGGATGTTGGTGTCAAGTTCCTTTCGGGTGGCGAGAATTTCGTCTTCCTTTTGGGACTCTTTGATAGTCTTCTCCAATTCGGCTGCGCGGGCGTTCTTGCCGGCGAGCAGCGCTTTCAACTGTTCTAAGTTCATGTTTTTATTCCTCCAATTACTTAGATTCGTCAGTTTTTGGGATTGAAACCCCGGCCCTGATCTTTGCCATCCTCAATCCCTTTGCGCGTTTTTCACTCTCCAGCTCAGATAGGAACGCCTCCACGTCCCCCATCGCTCGCGCATGGATTTCGGTATTGCCATAGGCGGGTCGCATCACTGCGGCTACGTCGTAAAGCCTTGAGATCTTTCGGCGGGTGATTGTTACCTCGCCTTCGACGGAGTTGTCGTAGACCGTTTCTCCGCCTTCCGTGGAGAAGGCAAAGGACATTTCGCTCAACGTTCCGGCCTTGATGCAACGGAAGCAATCCTCCCCCGCTGTGGTTTTCATCAAATTCGCACGCATATGAAGGCCATCGTCTCCGATGGATATTTGGAGGGATCCTTCCTTCCCGATATCCTTGATCCTCGTTCTCGCCAGGGGAAATTGCTCCTCTGAGTGGTTGTAGCGGAAAAAAGCGTCGCTTGAATCGCATTCATCGAAGGCCCTTTTATCGATAACTTCGTAAACCTTCGTTCCGTCGTAAAGGTCGAATAAATGGGTTTTTTGCCCGAAAACGACTGGGGTGCCTTCAACAAGGAGATCTTTGCTTTCCTGCCCGTCGCCCAATTGAGCCGCCCGCACCTCGAATGGGTGATGGTAGTCTTCGGGATGCTTAGTCTTGGCCATCTCTTTTTGGATTTCTTCGATTGACTTAGGCATTTATTTGCCCTCCTTTGGGTTTTCTCCCGTTTGGTATTTTGATTGATCTTTGGTTTTCACGAAGTTCAGCGAGGCTTGAGGCGTTTCACCGTCCTCGTATATAGGAAGATCGAGCAACCGGAGGGCGTCATTCGGTCGTATGGTCGGCAAACTCGACATTGCGGATACCATTTCGATCCTTGTTTTCATCGAAACGCATTGATGTGGGGATTTCGGAATAATGATGCGATTTCCCTTTATGCGTTCCCCTTCCGTAAGGATCTTTAATGTCAGCTGCGCCTCAAGTTTGTGAATGAACGGCATCTCGGTTCCGTTGAAGAACGATTGGTATTCGTCCTCATTGAATGTGCGACTGGTCATCTTTTCGTTCGTTCCCAAATAGTTGTAGATGTCTTTCTTGAACCCGCTGGCATCTGCATCGGGAAGCCATTTACCGGTTATGTTTATCGGGGTCAATGTTGAGCCTGCGGGGACAACGCCAACGCCATTCTTCGCTTTTGAAAGCACGTCCTGAAGCTTGGCGGACATTTCGTCTTGGTTCTTATCTGAAAATTGGCTGTTTGTTTGGGCAAGGAATCGGATGTACTGGCTTTCAGTAACGGCTCTTTCGGCCCCGCTTGAGGTGGCCGCGATAACCTTCAGAGATTGATCCAGGCATTTCGATCGATGGGACAAGAGGTCAGACACCGATTTGTTCCTTTGAACGATGATGAGATCGTCGGTTGAGGCATAATGGACGGAACCGTTCAGACTGAATGAGGCATAGATCTTCCCATCAGTTTTGCTGATCCCAATCTCAAATTGGGAATCGTTGATGTCAAGCTGCCAAATCTCAACAGGATCGAAGCTTGGGCTCGAGAGATCCCTAATGATCCATGCTATGGCGATGTTGTCAGAGAAGTAGCTATGGGCCATTGATTCGTAAAACGTTGGGGCGTCATAGCTTCGATTTGGCTTAAGGCTCAAGATATCCGTGAGCCATTTCTTCTGGTCAGCATCATGCCCTGAAATAACGCACTTTGGCTGAATTGAGCAAAGGAATTCAGCGTTCGTGTCCACACAGGAGTTGAACGTGGCGTCCATTTCGGCTTTGGCATCGGCTGACATCCAAAGACCCATCCAATTGACAACGGAACTGCTTGAGAATGATTTTTCTTTCCGGCCCGCGAACAGCTTGCTTAAGAAATTATTGATTGCTCCCATTGGATGCTCCTTCCGGAAGGAAATATGATTTGTTTTGGCAATATGTGTATAGGCAGTTTAATAGAACGGAGAATCCGTCGATTTTGTTGCATTTTCTATCGTCTTCCTTGGTTGGCATCATATTTCCGTTTCTGTCTTCAACCAACTGGACGTTGGAGAGCATCCACATGAAAAGAGGGTTGTCGTTCGATGCCAATCTCTTCTCTTTCAGAAGCGTGTAGGCCTCCTGCATCGGGATTGAAAGGGATTTATATCCTTGGTGGACCTCTTGTAAGCAGGGAACCGGCGATTTTTTGCTCCAACCCAAAGAATCGATTTCCTCCACTAGGTAGTCGGCGGAATACGGATCGTAATTAATGTTCACATAGTGGTATCCGTGGCGTTTGAATTGAGAGAGAAGGTGGTCGCTAACGTCGTGGTAGTCGATCCGAGACTTTCCAGAAATTTTCAAGAATCCGCGATCGATCCACGAATCCCAAGGAACGCCCGCTTGCTTTGCGTATGTTGATTCGAGGAAATCCTCCGTGCACCAGCATTGGAGAATCAGCAGCATCTGGTTTCTCTTCTTATCGAAGATTAACGTCCCGAAGGCGGTTAAATCCATTATCTTCGATAGGTCAAAACCTCCGATAACGTCGCTGTTGTCGAATTCCTTCATCTCCTCTTCCGTATAGACAAAATGGTTGACAATGAGGTCTCCGGAAAGCCATCCAACGGTCTCTTGACCAACTATGTTCAAATCCTTCACGAGGAAATCGATCTTTTGATTTGGGTTGTTTTTTGCCTGAACGGCCATGTCGTTCATGGCAACCATCGTCTTAATGGAACCAAGCGATGGATTGGCCTTGGGCCAACATTTCTCATCATAAGGATCGTCCTTTGCTGGACGGTCTTTTTCTGAAATCAAATCAAGGTCGTCTGAATCGCATTCGTACAAAACCGGGAAAAGCGAATCGTCCTGGAGAATTCCAAGGATGATTTTCTTGCACATCAAGCGGAGGTCGTCCCAAAGAGCGAGCCGTTTTTTTCCGCACGTTCCCATTTCCCACAGGATTGGCTCATCCATCGCGCTTTGTGATTGCATGATGGAATCCTGCTGTTCCTGGGTGGCTTTGTGGATTTCGTCAATAATGCCAACAAAGAACTCATAACCATCGTTGCCTCCTCCATCTTTCGACTGGTCTTTCGCAAGAGGTTTGAATGATGAATTGAGTTTTAAAGACGCCTTTGTCGAGATAATTGAAGGATTGAAGTTTTGAATGTCATAAAAATTATTCTCAAGAGTCGGCTTCATCCGGATGGCCTTAGCGCACATGGACCAAACTATTTTCGCCTGGTCAAGTTTTGAGGCAAGGCAGGCACAGTTTATTCCCCCACCCATGAGCATCATGTAAAGTGGGAATGGATATATCTTTCCTGTTTTCCCGTTCTTCCGGCCTTCTTCATCGACAATTCGTCTGAAGCGGCGGAGGTCGGTTTCGCGAGATTTGATTCCGAAAACGCAATCGAACATCGCTTTCTGAAAATCAAGGAGCTGGAGTGGCTTCCCATAGAATTTCGGATTGATGGTATTAAGGCAAAAGTCGGAAATGAATTGATAGTAATCGGTCGCGGCCTCCGGATCAAAATAATAACGGTCGCTTTTGCCGTCAATAATAGGCTTAATATGGTTCAAATACCACGTTTTAACCCAAAAACCTACCGTTATTGATCCGGTCTCAATCGATCTGATGTATTTTTCCACTGCGGTCGTTTCCATCATTAGGCGTCCTTGTTAGGTTGCGAGATACCTATTTTTTTAAGAAACGCAAGTCCTGGGTCTTCTGCTTCTGTTTGCTTTGACCTTTTTATGGCGGCCAAGCGGGATCGGGCCTCGGGGGTCAATCCGAGTGCAATCGAAAGATCCATGAACAGCTTTTGCTGCTTTATTTGATTGCTTTCCGCCGTCTGAAGGGCCGTCGTAGCAAAGCGAATGTTCTTCAAATGCTCGGACGGATCGTCTTTCCACCCCTCTTCGGCCAGCACTTCGTCAAGGGATTTGCGAAGTTTGGGGATGGCATCCTTGTAATAGAGATATTCGGCAAGAGCATCGCAATACATCGTCAAGGCATTCATGTCAAGATCGCAAAGGATCTCGGCATCGAGCTTTTTGTAATTGCTGATGACATTATCGAAAATCGCCAACGAGGTCTTCGTTATCCAATCAGGAGGCAACAAAGAAGAGCCCTTCGCCAGGCATTGAAGAGATTCGGTTCGTTGGGCGATTCTTACTTTCTCGGCTTTCGTGTAATGATGTTTTGCCGAGTAGACGCCAGTGACGTTCAACGGTCTTCCTCTATGCCCCATCGAATTTCCTCCTTTCTTGGCGACTCAACGCCGGTCTTCCCCAATATTGGGAATTCTCGGGAATTAACATCTCGGAATTCGTATTTTTCGGGAATTTTTATTTCGCCACTCCCCACCCGGTGAGCCATTAGGCTCTATTTTCGACCGACCCCCGGGGGGGTATCCTTGACTCCCAAAACAGTTCCATCAGAAGCAAATAAACAACGATTTAAACACAGCCCTTCGCTTCTTATGGAGTCATGGCAAGCTTTGCATAGGACCATAAGGTTGTCTGGATTGATGCTAACGTTCGGATTGGAAACGTTGCTTTCAGTCAGCGGAACCTTGTGATGCACCTCTCTCCCAGCTTTCCCACAAACCTCACATACACCATGTCTCATTCGAACAACAGTCTCCCTGCACTTGGCCCAAGCCTTCGAATGATAGAAGGAGTTAACTTTCGACCCTTGTGCAGATGGCAATGTGATCTCCTTTGGTTTCTTTTAGAAGGAACGCTTCCATCGAGCGGAGGTGGAGCCTCTAGGATCGAGGACGTCGTTCCTTTTTTGAAAATATCTCTTTGCAAAAGAAAAAGGCGGGCACTAATCGTTCCCGCCCCGCTCCCGTTTATCTTGTTTTATGTCGATAGTGATTGATGATTTTGCCTACTCCTCCGCGAGAGTAGTAGAATTTTTCAGCGCATTTGGTCAGCGACAGTCCACAAACGAAATGGGAATAGGCAAGTTTCCATCGCTTGTCTGAAGTGTCTTTGAATATGTTATTCAAACGCGCTCTCAAACCATCCATTTCAAGCATAATTTCGTTGGTGTTGTTTGATGTCGCCAGCGATTTTTCCAGCTTGACGTACTGGATCAGGAGCATCTCTCGTTCAGTGGGCATTTGGCTTTCCTCCTATTTTTTTGAATTCGATGAACAGTTTGTGATTAGATCTGAACTCTCTCTTAATCAGATAGCGGCTATCGCAGTCATCCCAGCGACCATAACTGGCGATTGCACCAAAGGTGACGATGGTGCCCGGAGCCAGGATCTTATGGACTTCGGCACGCCTCATTTCGTTGAAGACGATGTCGTACATGTCGGCGTAGTAGAGCTCAATGTGCTTTGCCGTCTTCTTCATTGTTTGTCCTTCTTTCTCCGAACTTTGATCGTGATGGAGTCGACGCCAGCCGGAAGAGTGTTGTCCTCCGGACTGGCAATGAAGGTCGGGTGCCTTCTTCTGGATTCCTCCTGGCAATCATGGCGATGCACAGCTTTAGCGGAATCCCTCTCAAGCCAGGCGGAGATGATCTCGCGGACCATCTTGGCCGAATACCGCCTTTTCCTCGGCACTGATTCGAAATACCGAAGCACGGTTTTGGCCGAACAACGAAGTTGGAGGATCTTCTCCGGATCCCCGATGGGTTTAAGCCCTCTTTTTGATTTGTTTTTGCCTTCCATTCAGGTACCTCTTTTCTTCCGTTCTTTGTTTCAAGAAGGATATTTGCAAGGACTCGTCTATTCTTTAACGTCTTTTTATTCTTCTTATTTGCTTCACAAAGCCTAGTAAACTAGTAAACTTTCAAAACCCATTCAAACGTTTTTGTTCATTGAGGCTTCATCTCGTTTTTCACCTCAATAACGCTTTGTGGTTTCTCCGAAATGTTTGGCAAATGTTCGCTTTCGGAGAAATCATCGATGTTTCTTATTCTTTTGAAGTGCTTCCAGATCGGGCAGTTCCCGTTTGGGTCTTGGATGTTGGCCACCACCCTCGAATAGGAGTTTATGAGGAGGCAGTCGAATTCGCCCTTTGGCGAGAATTCCCGAAAGCCCAGATCCGTCTTTCTCAGGATCATGACCAAGTCGCCTTTCTTGACCGCCCTGACCTTTTGCCCGAAGAGCTTCAGGTTGTCGACCCAAATGTCCGAAACGCACACCATCAGTTCGCCGATCATTCCTATTTCCTCCCCGCCTTCGGCTGGAACATATCGTCCCCGTTCCAGTCCTTTTCGTATAAAGAGACCCTTGGCGTGCCGCTGCCGTCGACCAGCATGGCGTCGCAATCCCACCAGCCATAATCGTCGTATCCCTCCTCGCCTAGGCGATAGACGGTGAATACGTCGCCCTTCTTTATTTCGTCGATGACCTTCGGGAGCCCCTGCACGATGTCATCGATGACTGGAGCGCCTTCCTTTATCCACTGACCGGAATCGTCGTCTTCGTACTTGACGCAGATCAGGTTTTCGACAGCGACGAAGAGTTCGCCTTTCATGTCTATCTCCTTTTACCTTTATGGGGCGTGACGAATCCTATCGACATCTTCATTCTGGCTTCCTCGGCATCCTCGGTCGCCCACATGACGTATCGCTCAGTCGTGGCCAAATTCGAATGGTTGTACATTTTCTGCAACGTGAACGGGTTCCCTCCGAATTCCTTGATGTAGACGTATCCGAAGGTCTTCCGAAGCCCATGCATCCCGACCGAGTAGTTGATGCCAACGGCGTCTGTAGCTTCGTTGATGACCTGATTGACCCTGTTCCTCGTGACCGGATAAGGGTAGAACTCGGATTTGCCGACGCCGCGTTTCCGCGACATCGTCTGCTGAGGCTGGAATAGGTAATCGTTGTTAGCCAGCCCATACCTTCTGACGTAATCCTTGAGCATCCGGAAGATCGAATCGTTCAGGTCGAACGACTGGAACTTCCCGGTTTTGTTCTCCTTGATCGACATGTGGCCATCGATGACGTCCGAAACCCGGAGCTGCAAGACATCCTCCGACCTGAAGGCGGTGTTGATCGCCGTGTAGATGATCATCCTGTCGCGGTCGGCCAATTCCTTCTTCTTGGGGCTTTTTGCCGCCTTGAAGCGCCTGTCGAACCAGCCGAGGAACTTTCCACGCTGAATCGGGTCTTTTATCGGCAAAGTCCTTTTTGAACCCCTGAAGGACTTTATCGTCCGACCAGCGGAGTTCGTCTTGAGGGACTTACTTCTTTTTGCCATGTTTCTTGCTCTTCTTTCTTTTTCTGACGAGGAACATCGCCGTTGCCACGTAGGCGACGATTGCCAACAAACCTGCGCAACCGAGAATCAGCAACATCTTTTCAAAGACGTCCATTTCCGGAATCCTCCTTGTTGGCCATTTCGCTCGAGGTGAGTCTTTTGTACTTCTCGTCGTACCTGCCCCAACCTGACTTGAAGGCAGGCTGGCAGAAGATGTAATAGCCTTTCTTCGCCTCTAACACTGCAAGATCTGACTGATGCTCATACTTAGCGGAAATAGCTGAATAGACGGATGCTCGAAAACCGCCAATGGTGAGATGGCTCGTGATCCAGTCGTAGCAAAGTGTCCTGAAAGACCATTTGCGACCATCAACCTCCTTAGGGACCATCTTTAAAAGGTCTTTCTTGGTAAGGAGTCCGAATAGAGCCTTCCAGTACTCCTCTTTGTCCTTTTCTAGCCATTCTTCCCCGATTTCGCAGCTTCCGGATTCGAACATATCCACCTTCTTGCCTTTGAGGATGAGAACCCCAGCCTTCTGATGGTTGCAGGTTGGGTGATCGACCGCGTTTTTTTCGATTATCTCCAAAACCTTTTTCGCTTTCGATTCGGTGGTGAGAACCCAAACGGTATCAAACAGCCGGTAATAATCGGTTAGCTGATGGTCAAGCCGATTCAGAGAGTCGAGGTCGGTCTTGATCTCTATGCCGATCGAACCCCTCCCCTTCTCTTTCGGGAAGGCGGCGAAATCGGCGATTGTGTGGCCGGATATGGTGAGCTCGTAGACGAAGGTCCAACTCTTGCCGAGTGTCCGGATCTCGTTCTTGAGAAGAAGACCGGAAAAGTAGGACTCCGCATGGTAATAGGCGTTGGCAAGCTCGTTATAAACGTCCTTGATCGGGAATCCCTTGAAGAAGAAATCCCATCCGATGGCCTCTTCGCCGAACGACCTTCGGAATTTCTGATCCACGAAATCGTAGGGTATGCCGACGCCGAGCTGGACTAGGTAAGGGCTGAACGATCCGAAGAAATCGATGATGCCTTTCCTAATCTGGTCTTTGTCGAGGTAATAAGAAAGCGATTTGACGGCTTTCCTCAGCTCCTTGTTTGCTTTCTTCATTGTTTGGCCTCCTTCTTGTTGGCCGGAGATTCATAAAGGTCGCGAAGTCTCCTTTTGAGATACATCGCGGCGATCTTTTTTTTTCGCGAACTTCCATTCAATCTGGTCGATGGCTGCGCGGATGGATGAGTATTCCGAAACGTCCATAATCTTTTGGGACAATGAACGCCTGATGGCCAAGATCGGGTTTATGCCAAACCTTTTCGCCTCGGCGATGATTTTATTAAGATCCTGCTCCGTTAGCTGCGGGTAGCGTTTCAGCAAATCGGAGCACGCGCTGCATAGGTCTTTCTTGACCCAATGGCAAGGCCCCTCCTTTGTGACGCATGCGTGGTTGTCGTCGCATCCGCAGATTCGGCATTTTGTGTTAGGCATCTTATTTGCCCTCCTGTCCCGATGCGGGGGCAAATCTTTCCGTCGCGCAACTTCCATGCCGGACGCATTCCTGGCAGAATGCGATGCCTCTGCCCCTCCGGCAGGCCGCGGCGAATTTGTTTCCCTGGACCTCGGTCGGCTTCTCCGGCGATGGGACGGCCTTGATCCCGGCGGGTTTCTCAGATTTGGGGGCTTCAATTGCCCCGGCTGGAGCCTTCGGCTCTTCCCCTGGGTTCAGCAAAGGCACGGAATCCAGCACTATCCCCGGATTCTCGGCGACGAGTTTCTGGGCCTTAATCGCGTTGTTGGTGTTGTTGACCATGACGGTTCCAATGCCGGCCATGGCCCGGGCCCTTGAGATCTCGCGCTTGGCGTATTCGGGATCCTTCATGGCCTCCTCGTCGTTCAGCCTCTCCATCTCCTCAAAGAGGTGGTTTTGGAGGTCAATCATTTTGTTCTGCGGCATATTTCAGTCCTTCTTTCTTTTCTTTCTGGCCTTCGTCTGCAGGCGGGAGGCTCTCGAGCTCATTCTGGCTAGCGCCTTGCCGGCAGCCATCGCCTCCGGTTCTGCGGAGATCAGCTTCTTTCGGTTCATCAGGGGGTAGATGCTCTTCTCGACGATGGCAAGGTTCTCGATGGCGTCGTTTAGGCTGTTCCCGTCAAGGTGGACGACCACGCAGTCCTTTGGCACCGGCCTTCCGGCCCTTTCAAGGGTCAGATGGGACACGGGGCGCCACCTATCCCAGTGCCCGCCCCGGTCTGATACCTTCTCAAACCAAGTGCTCCTTATGCGATTGCTGTCCCGGACGATCCTCCGGTCGCCCACCTTAAATCGGTCGTTCCAAGGCTTGTTGCCTTTCTTGAACATCGTGGCTTTAGCCTTGGCATATACCTCCGCTGGCATCGGCTTGCCTTTGTTAGCCGGAGCCACACCTTTCCTAAACCAACCAGTTCGACCACTAGATACGTGGTGGTTGCCCCTCCACGAGTCCAGCTGGGTCACAGTCATCCGGACGCCGAACCTCTTGAGCATCGCCTCCGATTGCTGGGCGCCGGTCGTCCCGGGTATCACAGACCGGAGGTAAGCGTCCTGCTCGAGGGTGAGGATCGGCCTGTTGTTTCGTCCCATTAAAACCACCCCCCGCCGAACAATGACATTTGGATGAACTCGGGCTTCTGGTCTTTTTTCTGATGGTCCGTGGACCATGGCAGTTTTTCTTGCTTGAACTCATTTCCCATCGTTTGCCGCATCGAATTCTTGAAGAAAAGCGGAATTCTCAATTCGGCGCAATCCTCTATAAGTCTCAGGCCGTCGTCCCGATCGGGCAGTTTCCTTTTCCCGCTGTAGTTCCCCGTCTCCGCCCCGCAAATGACGGCTTTGATTCCCACTTCCTTGGCGTATTTTGCGATCAGCGACAGATGGAACGGGCCAAACAATGGCTCGACGGAGAGGAAGTCGAATGCGATGCCATTGCGCTGATAGCATTTATCAGAGTCCTCCGCCGTGCATCCGATCCAAACGAACTGGCACTTCCCCCTTTGGTTTTTCCAAAAGTCCCTGAATCTGGAAGGAAGCTTCTCCATCAATTCGGCGAAGGACATCTTCGTGAGCATGATGTAGTGGTTTCCCCGATGAAGATGGCCTTGGATTATCTCGAAAACCTCTTCCGGCCACCATTGGATGTCGGACATCGAGTCAAGGAAAATGGCTTTGTCCCAGGTCTTGTCCAATTCCTGGATTCTCTCCGGAAAGAACTTGGGGTCTCTGAAATCCTTAATGAGTTTTCTTTCTTCGCTTAAGGCCTTCGCGTAGCAATATGGACAGCCGTTTTTGCAGCCAACAACGGGGTTCAGGGTTGCGTTGCACCATTCGATACCGTCTTTTTGATCATTCATAAGTTTCAGGCCCGGTGCCAATCATCGGGCATTCCTCCAAAATCTTTCAAAAGGAAGTAGAGTTTCGCCCCTTCCTCTTTGTTCAAACGAAGGAAGGTTCCTTCGGGATGGCGAATGAACGTGGCCAAAGGGGTTGTGAATTCCTTCAGTGCTTTTTCGCCCTCTTCCTTTGTCATGGTCACATCCTCGCCATTCTCTTTATTCCGAAAACGCAGTACCCTTCGGCAATTCCATCGGGGAATTGGTCATGCGTGAGAACGCACGTTATCTGATAGACCTCGCCATCGGTGTATGTGTTGATGTCGCCAATGGCGTTCATCGCCTTGGTCAAAACGCTGAACGTCACGAGGTCTCCCGTCTTATAGTCACGGTCATTTTTGCGAACCTCGAAAGTCTTAGCTCCGCGCTTAACCTGTTGATAGAATTCGTCTCGGATCTTTAATTGATGCAAAACCATTGTTCTAGCCTCCCTTTTGCTAATAGTCTTTCCGAAAACGCATTTGCGTCATGATGATCGCAGCTTCCTTCCCTCCGCGTTGATCAACCGCGATTGAAGCCTGGTTGGCATGAAGGTGGTTCTGGTCGTTTTCCTTTGGGATGTACAAAGTAATGACGCCATCATTCCCGCACATTGCGGCGGCATCGATTGTCTGACGGAGGATTCTGATGCTGAAGGCCACGGGAATGCACAATTCCCTTTTTTCGGCCATTTTGTAGGGGTCGTCCGTATCTAGCGGATACTCGCCGGCGATCTTTGGAACGGCGAAGAAATCGTCGCCAAGCCAGAACGAGACTTTATCTTCCGTGTCCATGATGGTAATTTCCTGCGGGATCTTGTTGATGAACTGATGGGCCTTGAGAAGCGCGATTACTCTCTTCCCTTCGAATTGGCACTTCCCGGATACCGCGACGAAATCGCCTTTGTCCGAATCGTACTTCCGCCATTCGACCGTCTCGGTGAAGGCGATGGAAGAATCGCAGCTAAGGAATCGGCAGATTCCCGATTTTCCGTCCTCGGACGCGCGAACGCTCATCACGGTTGCCATAAGCATGGGTCGCGTCGCCGCTTTCAATGCAGTCGAATCGCAAGCACGCAGGACGTTAAGCAAGACCGGAGAGAATATTCTGAATTTCATATCTTTTTTCCTTTTGCCTTTTTGGCGTTTTTGTTGTTCCAAGTTCAATAGTTTCTCTATTGCTTTTTTCTTCTTATGTTTCCTTTATCGTCCAGATAGTAGACAGGCTTCCTTTCATTCTGAAGAACGGCTAGATCGTACCCTGACCCGATAAACTTTTCGGCCAACGGTTCGTTGATACCATTGCCGATGTAGCAATAAACCCACGTCCAATCGCCGGCTGTAAGACGGGTGCCGAGGTACCTGTTGCAGCGATCCCGAAGCCATTGGGCGATAAGCGCGTTGGTTTGTCGGTCCCAACTCCAACTTATGTCGCCTGAAGCCGCCTTGGAAAGCCAATACAGGATCTTTTTGGCCACGTCCCCCTCGTTTTTGCAATCTTCTAGGCTGAAGAAGGCATTGATGCAAATCTTCTTTTTCTCGCTGGTAGCGGGAAGTTTATCGACGCCTGACCATCGTTGTGGCCAAAAGTCAGAGCACGCGATGAACTCCAAATGGTTGTTGATAAAGCTGCCCTCGAACAACGCAAGAAGTTTTCGAGCTTCATCTCTTACCTCTTCCGGTTTGACCCTTTCGAGGTTGAAAGCATTCATGTTGGCGTTGTTAGAAGTTTTCTCGGCTTCCACCGTTTCGCTCTTCTTTTTTCCCATATCGTTTCTCCTTTTGGCTTTCTGCCGACTTCAGTCCTCTACCCTTATCACAACGTAGCGATTTCCTTTGTCACCACCGTATCTTTTGTGATACGAAGGTGTCATGTAGTAATGGATCGTGCTTTCCTTAACCCCTATCAGTTGAGCGAGGTGACGGACGCTTCCTAAATCAATGAAACAGTCCCCTTTGTAGAGGGCATAACAGGCTGGCTTAGGCTCCTAGCTGAACGCTTTGGGCGTATCTTTGGCAGAGTTGATAGGCTTGTTGATGAATCGGAGACGGTTTGTCGCCATGGCCATATAGTTGGATGATCTCGCGCGTCTTCATGCTGATTTCGCAACACTCCATGGGTTTGTCTTTGAGATAGACAACGCAGCAGAATGTTTCCCCCTTCGCCATCTTCTTGTCATAACCGTAGGTGCCAACGCACATGTCAAGATCGATGCCGGTCTTTATGAAGTCTTTAACCGATTCCATCGGCATGACCTTGATGTCGCCTTCTTGGATCATCCCCAGCTTTTCAGCAATAGCCTTAATTTTCTCCGATAGATCCTTGTTCTTACGGAAAGCCTCTTCACCGATTGCCTCCGCCAAATCGCGTGGGAACATGATGTTTCGTTTTGTGATGTCGAACCCTTCTTTGTATTTTTCAAGAAGGTAATTCGCATAAGACTGGATCGGATAGGTGTGATAACCATTTAGGTAGGTTCTCATTTCAGAAAGCATTTCCTTCGTGATTCCAGCCTTGGCGGATATTGGGCCGAGCGCCGAATTGATCGTGGCGGCAAGTTCCTTGATCTCGCGCACTTCTTCAATCCGGTCAAAAGTCAAATCGTGACGGGCGCAATAGACGATTTGGCCGCACGTTATGTCATGCCGCTTAATCCTTTCCTTGTTCGCCTTGATGAAGTTCAGGATCTTCTTTCTCGATTCTCCTTTCGCATGGCAGACGCTAGCCGACCAAGCTAGATCGCTGAAACCCGCTTTGCACAGAAGCTCGCTGGCGGGAAGGTTGTTTTTATAGATCTTGATGAAGTCTTCCGGATAGCACATTGTCGAGTTGTCAACTTGGCCTTCGATCGAGAAATAAGGGAGGAATTCTTTCAAGACTTCTTCAATCTCGTATCCGCTGTACATCGGAATAACCGACATGTGGACTTCATCCCTTTCCTCGACCATTTTCAGATCTTTGAGGTAATAATCGTCGGTGAAGGACCAGTAGCTGTAGGCTTTGCATCGTTTCTTGAAGTCGGATTCCGACCAAAGAAGGTTGTATCCGGCCATGTTCGTGAAGTAGAGATTCGGATTGGCCATTCTCTTTCCGAAAAAGTAATGTCGCTCCGCTTCTTGGGCCATCAGGATCTTCCCTTTCGGCTTCTTGAAGGCGATTGTGGACAAGTGCCACACACCGTTTGTCTTCTCAAGGAATTTGGCGAATTGGATGTTGCTCTTTGCTATCGGCCCGAGTTTTTTTAACCATTCGACAGGGAGTTCGTTGATGGTCCTGGCTTTAATTTCCATTGCTGGCTCCCCCCACAAAATCGAATAAACTCAACTGCTGGCATGGCAGATCCTGCTTTTGTTTCTTTGATGCTTTGGTCTTTTTTGTCTCGGTTTTTTTAGCTGCAGTTGGCTTAGCAGCCTTTTCGGTTTTTTCAGATTCAGGCTCGTCTTCGTCTTCTTTGTTGAGATTTTCACGAGCCTCTTTCTTTGTTTCTGGAACATCCCCGTCAACGATTAGATGATTAACCCAACCCATAACGGTATCGCCATCCACAGCCCCGCTCTTTCCCCCAAGCTCGTTCTTGGCGTAAGGCGTAAGCATTTGCATTAGTTTGGCAATCGTTAGCCCGCGAGTCTCCCAGGCTTTTTCCAACCCGTTAGAATGATCTTTGAACTCCTCCAGCAAAGCCTCGGCGATCTGTTTTTTGGATTTGTCGAGCTTCTCCATCTCAGCTATCAACATTTCTGTTCCGTTCATGCAACATTCTCCTTTTGCTTTTTGATGTGTCTGCGTCTCGGAGTGACGACTTTTTCCCCTAAGTGGATCGAGATCCACATGAAGGTGATGTTCAGGCTATGGTCGACCCATCGGAGGTTGGAGACGCTGTTGTCGGTCTTGTCCCGCGATATGTGGTCGACCTCCGGAAGCCCATCCGGGTTCGGAAGGAAGGCCATGGCGACCAAGCGATGGACTATGTAGTGTTTGCGGTCGATTGTCACGCGCAGGTAGCGGCTCGAGGACCCGTTGACGTTTTCCGCGAGGCGTTTCCTGGTCTTTGCGTTGCGGACGTGACCGCCATCGGAAACTTGGTAGCCCGGAAGCCCATCTATGTCTTTCCAAACGGCGTCTTTCATTGCTTTCTCCTCTCATGGATCGAGGATGTTTTCGCTAACGCCTCTTTCCTGTGTTTGCATTTCATGTACTCATAGAACTCATGGGATTCCTCGACGATCTCATACCACCCGACACAGTCCTTTATGCCGAAGAACGCTTCGAATTCCTTGATGCAGTCCCCGAACGACGACCCGATGAGCCGTGTAGCGAAGTCCCGCGATCCCTTCATGTCTTCGGTTCCGTGCTTGAACTGCCTCTTGAGGATGAAATCGGCGATGTCCTCGCTCGTTATTTCCACATCGAGAGAGACGTTTTCCATTCCGATTTCCTCGTACTCAACGGTCATCCGGTTCAATTGGCTATTTGATTGCTGCTGCATATTCGGGATCCTCCGTGATGAACGACTCGATGAATTTCTTCGTCTTCTTGTCAGAGCCGTCGTAAACGGCCTTAAGCCGTCTGGAGAGAAGCTGGCCTTGGCCGTCCTGGCGCATCTTGGCCTTTATAAGGGCGGCGCGATGCTCCTTCATGTTCCCGGAGATTTTCATCTTCCAGTAGTAGTCGGCGCATTCCTCTTCAGTTCCGAGTCGGTATTGGTAATCGATGGCCACGAGGATCTTCGTGATCTCATAGCTCTCGTTGATCGCATAGACGTCGGATAGGATCGTTCGGCAATGGTCGCCATGGGAGGAATCCTCCACCCAGCAATAGCCGTCCTCATTAACCATTCGGAGGTTTCCCTTTTCGTCTCTGGCGAATCTAGGGTAGTTGTCCGCGATTTCTCGTTGGGTGCAGAACCCTCCAATTAGGGAACGACTGCGGATTAGACGGTATGTCGCCCACTGCCTCGGGTTGAGATCGGAAGGCTGGCGGGTTTCCTCGCCTCCCGACGATTCGAACAGATCCAATTGCTCAGCCTCCATTTCAGTCGCCCCCTTCCGGCTTCAAACAAAAGGAAGCCATAAGCTCTTTCCATTCGTTGTCGTCCGTTTCATCGCCGATTTGTCCAAAGGGAAGCTCGTCCTCGGATTTGCCGCTGAATCTCTCGCAATTTTCGGAAACCGACTTTTTGAGCAAGCCAATTTTCGATTGGGGATCCTCGCTCATTGACCATCCGACGATCCTTCCTCCGCGATAGATGGGTTTGCAGTATTCCCCCACGAAGTATTTCAGAGTCAAATGAAGATTTCTGTTCCCGTATTTGGCGTCCATCGAGCCAAGGAATTCCTTATATTGGTTGGCCACTTCCTCGTCGCTTAAGTCGAAATCGTTCAAGTAGGAGTGTTCGTATAGGTAAGCGACGTATGGCCCGAATCCCCGATTCGGGTCTAACCTGGTAAAACTTGGTAAAACTTCTGACGTCTTAACGTCTTCGGCTACGTCTTTCGTCTCTTGAGAAGGATTCTGTGACGTCACGTCACCGTCACGTGACATTGACAGACGTTTCAAAGCCACGCGGTGTTTTTCCTGACGAAGGCGGGCCGCCTCCCGAATTTGAGTAAGCTTGTCGATGGACTGGTATTTGTCGAAGTTATTGATAATCGGGCCTTTGTCGGTTCGGGTGATCATTCCCTGTTTGACATAAAAGGCCATGCAGAACTGAATCTCGCTTTCCGCTCTGTCCACGGCGATGGCGATATCCTCGTCGGTTTTGTAGGAAACGCCATCATCGTTCCAAATGGCTCCGCCGTGGTTGCATTTTCCGGCGAGCGCCAGCAACTCCCACCAGACGGCTTCGAGTTTGTCTCTGGGGTCCATAACTCCTTCGACCTTGGCCCTTCGCATATGCTTGAAAGAGTCGCCGTCGAGGAAATTGACGAAAAGCTTAAGCCAATCGATCTCGGTCTTTTCCATCAGGCGCCACCCCCTTCCTTTTCGTATGTCGAGACAGGCGAAGAAGGGGCTTTCAATGCTCGTTTCTTCGCAGAAATCTTTCCGCCGAACTCAATGGCTTTTATGGCCGATTCGGTTGAGCATTTTCCGGAGAAGAACGTCAAAGAGCCGCCGAACTGCGTTCGGGCGGCGTTTACTATCTCGCAGGCTTTGGTGTGGCCAACTCCAAGGAAGGCCATAACGTCGCGATAGCCAACGAAAGGCAAGGTTTCAAATTCTGATTTGGTCATGCTCCACACTCCAATTCATCTTTTGTTGACTTTATTTATAAAAATAGGATCCGTATTGCGAACGCGGGATAGCCAACAGCTCGGCTATCTTGACAACCTCATCCGCACGGAAGTTGAAATTACGAAACTCGCGAGACCAACTTTGCCTAGATTTGCCCAAGCGTTTTGCGAATTCCCGATGGGTTCCGAACTTTTGAACGACAAGAGCGCCTAAAGCGGCCTTCCCTACCAATGCAACGTTTTCTTCCATGTGTTACCCCCCATGGCTCAGCGATTACATAATATTCACCTTTTGTTTACTTGTCAAAGAATTTTTAACCCCCTATTCATTTTTTGTTAACTTTGTCATATTATTAGGTTACAGGAGGCGCATCATGGAAAAATCAAATGGTCAGTTGATAGCCGAAAGATTGAGGCAAGCAATGGACCTTCGCGGCGTCAATCAAGCAAGGCTTTCAAAGGAGGCTGGGATTAGCAAGCAAAGGATTTGCTATTACGCCGGGGGCCGTTCTGTTCCAAAGACCCAAACTATATTCGCAATGGCCAAATTTCTTATGGTCAGTCCTACTTGGCTTATGGGCTTCACAGACGATGACGGCCCAAACGTCTCTAAGGAAAACGACCTAAAGGTCGAACGAACAAACGACGCCATTGAAATGAGCGCAGCGATCGACGGAATCATTGGAGACCTCAACAGAATGTCGCTGGATGACCTCAAAGCAATTAAAAGCATCACCGAACGCATGATAACGAAAGAAGGCGATTGATCGTGAGAAATGGCATATACCAGGACAAGAACGGTGTTTTCATCAAGACTCGCGTCAAGATTCGCGGAATTTGGAAAGGCTGCACAATCCACGGTTATAAAACCAAAAGGCAAGCCAATGACGATTGGGAACGGGCCATCGAGCAATGGAAGAGAGACCACTCCGGCGACTTCGCCATCGAGTTTTTCGACGACCTTTTGAAAGATTACGAAAAGGACAGGGAAAGAATCGGAATTTCGATCCAAACAAGAATCAATTGCGATCAAAACGATTTTTTCCACATGAAGGAATTCAAAGGAAAGCTGCTCAAGGACGTCTTTAATGAGAAAGCTGTTAAGTATTGGTATCAGAGACTGTTGGAAACCAATTCTCCGAACATGGCCAATAAGGTCATCGGAAGATTTGACGATCTCGCCAATTTCGCCTTTGTCAACAAACTCATAGACTCGGCGTCTCACCAAACGGTTTTGTCTTTGGTTCGCCATATTAAAGCAGATAGGAAACCTTCCAAGGAAAAGACCGCCTGGACGATGGAGGAGGAGCAAGCCTTTCTCAATGCGATCCAGCGCAATTCAAGAAACTTTGTCTTGTTCACCCTTTATTGCTACCTTGGTTGTCGCATCGGTGAATTCATTGCCCTGAGGGTAAGAGACTATGACGAGGTGCACCATCAGATAGTTTTCAGCCACCAAATCATCGAAAGAACCGGTTTGGGGGAACACCTGGACAGCGATTATTTGAAAACGGCGACAAGCTACAGGGCAAAACCACTGCCAAAACCCGTTTACGAGGTTTTGGAGGCTTATATCAAGGAAATCGGAGGAGAACCCAATCGATACCTTTTCACGCCCTCATGGAGCTTAAAACCGATTTCGAAAAACGCCATTAGAAGAATGATGACAAAGTATTGCCAAATCGCCGGAATAAAAAGAAACACACCACATGGATTAAAGCACACCATGGCTACTTGGCTAGGGTCAAAGTGCTACACCATTACCGACGTGGCCGCAGCAGCAAAAATGCAAGGAAACACCGTTAGCGTTTTCCTTGAGACGTATGCCAACCACGTAAAGGCGGAAGATCAGGACCTTCTGATCAAGAGGGTCGAGGATCAATTCTCTATGGCTACTTCGGCTTCTAAGAAGGCCTAGCCTCGCCGTCGTCGCATGTCGATACCCCACAATTGCTCGAACCGTAATTCACAACATAGTCATACTCAACTCCGGACAGAGTGAATTTTTTCCTAGATATCCTGGCTTTGATGACTTCTTTTGGACTTGAGAACGAGACCATAAAGCACCAATCGTCGTACGGACTCAGGCAGTCGATGGTTGAAAAAGAGCATCCAATAACGCCGTCTGAAGAAAAGAAGTCAACGAAAACTGAGATGTCTTTCAAAGTCTCCATGCCGTTTGTCTGAAGTTTCTCAGAAAAAACAGATTCGAATGTCCCCGATGAATCAACAACGGTCAGTTTGGCAGTTTTCGGGGATGATGAATCAGCAAGCAAATCGCTTTTGTCGGCCATTGAAGAAAGCGAAGCTGTTCCGCAAGAAGAAAGAATTAATGCGGCCAAGAACATGAACAATATTTTCCTCATAAATGTTTCCCTTCATTTGATTTTCCTCTTTTCCCAGCATAAAAAAACACCATTTTTAGTGGAACCAAACGGAAAATGGCGGAATTGTTCAACCAATTGTTTAACAAAATAAACCATATAATCTGATGTTTTCGATTTATACGGAAAGGAGCGGAAGGCAGGGGAAAGGTATCGATAATTCCCGTCACTTGCTCCAGTAACGAAATAGAGCCTCGGAATCCGAGGCTTTTTTCATAGTTTATTCGTAATCGTCATCGTCATCGTCGCCGTCGGCATCATCATCCGAAGGTTTCCGGTTTTTGGCATCATCGATCATCTTTTGGATCTCTTTGGCTTCCTCTTCACTCAGCCGCTTTGTTTCCTCGAGCTGATGGAGTGTCTTCTCCGCAAAGGCAACCGAGTATTTGGCAAAGACGCCATCGTAATGGGAGGCTAGCATCTCCATGACGATGAGGAAATACGGCAGGTAGAAGATAATGAAGAGGAACGAGCCAATGACACCCGAGGCAATGATACGGTCGGCCATCTCAGTCCATAGACAACCCACCGCCGCTCCGGAGGCAAAGCCGACCACGAGAAGGAGTAAACCCAGCCAAAGGGCCTTAAAGTATTCTTTCCGGATGTTCGGAAGAGCAGAGCGGTA
>Ga0183100_1000414_pt1 | contig 36515 bp, 30 predicted proteins | sample Biomet2_FD_127789 | JGI IMG/M metagenome (GOLD analysis project Ga0183100, IMG submission 127789) | Microbial communities from bioreactor (seeded with anoxic lake sediment) at LBNL, California, USA - Biofuel metagenome 2 | ecosystem: Engineered > Bioreactor > Anaerobic > Unclassified ... | reverse complement strand
AGACTGTTAAAAAGACTGTTGTGATATTGGACAATTCTCCGATACATAAATCAAAAAAGTTCATGGCCAAAATAGAAGAGTGGAAAGAAAATGATGTATTGATTTTCTTTTTACCTCCATATTCTCCTGAATTGAACCTGATCGAAATTCTATGGAGAAAAATCAAGTATCAATGGATACCTTTCGATGCTTATCTCTGTTTTCAGAATCTCAAAGAACGTTTGAAATATATACTGAATAACTTTGGCAAAAAATACGACATTTTATTTTAGCCATTACTTATATCCTTTCAAATATTTATGTGATTGGAATTCTCTTTTTGACAACCCCTCCCCTTTTTCAATAATTTATAAAATTGTATGTGATGCTTGAATAGAAAATTGCTTAATTTCGCTTGGTTTAATTCCTCGTCAACTTTGCTGAGAGGTCGTTTATTTAAATATCTTTACGCAAAAAAAAGTATTTAAATCACAAAAAAAAATTTATTCATTTTGCAAAAAAATAAAAATTTTTATCAAAACGGAATTATGTAAGGGGATTTTTTATATTTTTGTCAGCAAAGAAATAATTTAAATTAATCCTTATGAATTTAAAAAGACTTACGCCCCGTTTTTTTTTAGTGGTATCAGTAATTGCTATTGCAGCTTTTGTACGAATACTTCCACATTGGCCAAATGTTACGCCCATTGCCGCCATGGCATTATTTGGTGGTGCTTATTTTAACCGAAAAGTTTTTGCATTTTTAATTCCTTTGAGTGCATTATTTTTAAGTGATATTATTATTGGATTTCATAATACTATGTGGGCTGTTTATGCAGCGTTTATTATTACAGTTGCCTTAGGATTTATTATTCGTAATAGAGTAAATTTTAGATCAGTAATTGTTGCGTCTCTTAGTTCTTCTGTATTATTTTTTATTATTACCAATTTTGCAGTATGGAGTTCTGGCTTGGTTGGTTATCCAATGAATTTTTCTGGATTAATGCTATGTTATGAAGCCGCTATACCCTTTTTTAGAAATGAAATTCTTGGAACTTTAGGCTATAATTTTGTATTCTTTGGTAGTTTTTATATTCTACAAGCAAATTTCCGGATTTTTGCCAAATCGTAATTATTCATTGAATTTTTAGATACTTAAAGCTCTGTAAATTACAGGGCTTTTTTATTCACTTCAAGGTACTGATAATAAATATTTTTTATTTTTTAGATAAGTGCATCGGAATAAAATAAGCCATTTAGTTCGTTGAAATTATTGGTAACTTTGAAAATAAAATTAAATGCTTATCTGCATTTTTAATTGCCAGCAAATCAATATTTAAAACAAATGCCCGATATTATTAGATTATTGCCCGATATTGTGGCTAATCAAATTGCAGCAGGAGAAGTAATTCAACGCCCTGCCTCTGTAATAAAGGAATTACTGGAAAATTCAGTAGATTCTGGTGCCACTGATATTAAGATAATTATTAAGGATGCTGGCAAAACACTTATCCAAATTATTGATAATGGTTGTGGAATGTCGGTTACAGATGCAAGATTAAGTTTTGAAAAGCATGCCACGTCAAAAATTCGTCAAGTTGATGATTTGTATTCCATTCGTACAATGGGTTTCAGAGGCGAAGCTTTAGCTTCAATTGCTGCAATTGCACAAGTAGAATTAAAAACTAAAAGGACTGGTGATGAGTTAGGTACATTGATTGAAATTGAAGGTTCTGAAGTGAAAAATCAAACTCCCGTAAGTTGCGTGGAAGGGACTTCAATTTCTGTGAAGAATCTTTTTTTTAATGTTCCGGCAAGACGCATTTTTTTGAAATCGAATAATGCTGAAAATAATCACATCATTGAAGCATTTCAACGAATCGCATTAGCTTATCCACAAATTGATTTTTCGATGTACATTAATGATAAAATCGTTTTTCAGTTAAGCAAATCTTCGCTTAAACAACGGATTGTTAGTATTTATGGCAATCAATTCAACGAACGCTTGTTAATTGTTGAACAAGAAACTAACCAAGTAAACATCAGTGGATTTATAGGAAAACCCGAATTTGCTAAAAAAACACGTGGTGAACAGTTTTTTTTTGTTAATAATCGTTTTATTAAACATCCATATTTACATCATTCTGTTGAAAACGCCTTTAATCAACTTTTACCTTCAGGTTCATTTCCTACATATTTTATATTTTTAAATGTAGACCCACAAACAATTGATATTAATATTCATCCAACAAAAACGGAGGTTAATTTTCAGGATAGTAAACTAATATATGCTATATTACAATCAGCGGTAAAACAGTCCTTGGGAAAATTTAGCATTACTCCGTCTATTGATTTTGAGATTGAACAAAGTTTTAAAACGCCAACTTATTTGGAAAAATTTCCTATAAAACAACCAACTATTACCATAGATCCTAATTATAATCCTTTTGAAACAAAACATTCCCCCCCCACCCCAGCCTTATCCTCGAGTGAATTATCAAATAAAAAAAATTGGGAACAATTATACAAGTATTTTGATAACAAACAAATTGATAATGAATCTATAAAAACTGACATATATTCACATACCAAAAATATTCAAGCTGACTTTGAAAATGATATTTTTAAAATCGAAAATCGATCCTTTTTTCAATTACAAAATCGTTATATTTTATGTAATATAAAATCTGGATTATTAATAATTGATCAACAACGTGCTCATGAACGTATTTTATTTGAACGATTTATGAATATTTTTTCCGATCAACAAGGATATTCTCAACAATTATTATTTCCTCAACCAATAAATTTATCACCTTTAGATACAGAATTAGTTAAAGACTTAATGCCTTATCTAAAACATATTGGATTTGATATTGATGAATTTGGTAAGAATTCATTTATAATTAACGGCACTCCAACAAATTTTCCCGATAAAAACATAAATGATTTAATTGAAAAAGTACTTGATAACTATAAATTAAATCTTGTTGATTTAACCATTGATAAAAAAATTAATTTAGCAAATGCTATGGCAAAAAATTTGGCATTAAAAAGCGGTAAATATTTAGATGTAAAAGAAATGGAATCATTGATAGATGAACTATTTACTTGTAAGGCTCCTAATATTTCGCTATCTGGAAAACCAAGTTTGATAATTTTGAAAACCGAGGAAATTGATTATAAATTCAAGTAATACGTACTATTTTAAATAACTTATTTTAAACCAATATAACCTATTTTATGGAACAATATAGTCCTTCCGGTTTTAGATTTCTGCCACCGGTTGTAAAAAACATTTTGATTATTAATGTATTATTTTTTGTAGCAACATTTGCTTTTGGTAAAACATTTGGAATAGATATAACTGATTATCTTGGTTTGCACTACTTTTCGGCTTCAAAATTTCTCCCATTTCAGTTTATAACATACATGTTTATGCATGGCAGTTTTACACATATTTTATTTAATATGTTTGCTTTATGGATGTTTGGAAATGTACTTGAAAATGTTTGGGGTCCCAAAAGATTTTTGACATATTATTTTGTTTGTGGAATAGGTGCGGCCTTAGTACATTATTTTATTTTCTATTTTCAAATAAATCCTGTTTTAACTAATGTTAATACTTTTCTTGACAATCCGTCCATCGAAGGGTTCAACTATTTTTTAAATTCCCAATATTTTAAAATATCTTCGTACGATATTCAAAATCATTATAATGAATTTGCTTTACAATATAATCAATTATTAGCAAATGATCCTACAAAGGCTTTACAGGAAGCGATTAATTTTGCCAGTCAATACAAGGTAGATATTCTAAACGCACCGGTTGTAATAGGCGCATCGGGAGCAATTTTTGGGCTATTGTTAGCATTTGGCATGATGTTTCCTAATTCGCTGATATACATATATTTTACCATACCAATTAAGGCTAAATGGTTTGTAATACTTTATGGGGGAATTGAATTGTTTTCGGGATTTTTTGATCATACAAGTAATGTAGCTCATTTTGCTCATCTGGGAGGTATGCTTTTTGGTTTTTTTCTTATCATTTACTGGAATAAAAAAATGAAACACCCCAATTATTAGAAAGATGAATTTTTATCATTCTCCATTTGATTATTTAAAACAATTATTAAGACAAAAATCTGCGTTATCATTATTGATAATGGCAAATGTAGTTGTGTTTATTATAATTAACATAATTTCTTTGTTTTTCTTTTTATATCAGATTAATCCAGAAAACAATCAAAACGTTGGCATTTCAAAAATTATTGGGTGGTTGGCCGTACCTTCAAATTTACATTTGCTATCTTTAAAACCATGGACTATACTCTCATATATGTTTTTACAAGAGAATATACTTCATCTTTTAATTAATTTATTAGTCTTATATTTTAGCGGAAAAATATTTTTAGAATATCTAAATGAACTGCAGTTACTTTTAACCTATCTTTTAGGAGGTATTTTTGGTGCTCTATTGTATATTACTTCATATAATGTCTTTCCTGCTTTTCATGATTCTCTTCCTTATTCAGTTGCTTTAGGTTCATCTGCTTCGGTACTTGCTATTTTAATAGCCATTGCTGCGTATGTTCCAAACTATCAGGTAAATTTTATGTTTATTGGAAAATTAAAATTAAAATATATTGCCATCACATTTGTTCTCCTTGATATTTTATATATTGAAAAAGAAAATCCAGGGGGACATATCGCCCACCTTGGAGGTGCTTTATGGGGCTTTTCTTATATTAATATTTTCATAAAAAATTTAACCTTCAATAAAAATAGTAAAAAATTTAATTTTAAAAATCTATCAAAATACTTTAATTTTAAAAAAAGATCTCATTTCAAAGGAGTATATTCTAATAAACGACCATTAACTGATGAGGAGTATAATTTTATAAAGGCTCAAAGACAAAAAAAAATCGATAAAATATTGGATAAAATTTCAAAATCGGGTTATAGTAGTTTAACCAAAGAAGAAAAAGAACTATTATTTAAAAATTCTAACAATAGCTAAAGATTGGATTATAAAAAATATAAAAATAAACACATATCAATTTTTGGCAAAATAATGCTTGCTTTAAATGTTATTGCCATATTGCTATTAATTTTATCATACATAGCATCTTGGATCCCAGCAGATAGAATATGGCAATTTGCTTTTTTTGGACTAGCATACCCAATATTTTTCATTTTGAACATATTTTTCATCCTATTTTGGGTAATTTCCAATAAAAAAAAATACTTTTTCTTATCTTTATTTGTAATATTATTAGGTTGGAAACATATTCGAGCATTTATTCAATTTCATACATTAAGACAAATAGATCCATCTGAACAACAAATCAAAGTTATGTCATATAATGTCAGACTTTTTGATTTATACAATTGGACTAATAGTAAAAACATTACAACTCGTAATAAAATTTTTGAACTAATTCGAAAAGAGGCTCCAGATATAATATGTTTACAAGAATTTTATTCTGATGATTCTCGGAAATTTGATGTGTTGGATACATTAATTAAGTTGCAGAAAGCAAAATACTATCATGTTGATTATTTTAAAAATAGAGGGCGAGTACAACATTGGGGGGTTGCTACAATGAGTTCTTATCCAATTATTAATAAAAAACGCGTCCAGTTTGTAAATAGTGAAAATAATTATCTAATTTATACAGATATTCTCTTTAAAAAAGATACAATAAGAATATTCAACATTCATTATGAATCAATACGATTAGGAAGGGAAGATTTGCTTTTTGTTTCAGATATTGCAAATAATAGAACTGAGAATATAGATATAACAAATAAAACAAAAAAAATCTATTGGAAATTAAAGTCTGCATTTATCAAACGCGATGAACAAGTAAGAGTTGCAATGAATGTTATTAATAAATCTCCCTACCCCGTAATTATTTGTGGCGATTTTAATGACACTCCATCTTCTTTTGTATATAATAAAATGACTTCAAGTTTATTTGATGCTTTTGTGGAAAGTGGTAATGGAATGGGGAAAACGTATGTTGGTAATATTCCGTCGTTTAGAATAGATTATATCATGTATGACAATAATTTTAGAGCATATAATTTTAAAACCATTAAAGAAGATCTTTCAGATCATTATCCAATAGATTGTAATCTTATATTGCAAAGAAAATCAACAAAAAAATAATGCGATGGAATTTCAATTAATTTCTGATTATTATCCAACAGGTGATCAACCCGAAGCTATTAAGCAACTTGTAGAGGGTATTAAACGGGGAGATCAGAAGCAAGTTTTACTTGGTGTAACGGGATCGGGAAAAACATTTACCATAGCAAATGTAATTCAACAAATTCAACGTCCAACACTTATATTGAGCCATAATAAAACACTTGCAGCACAACTTTATGGAGAATTTAAGCAATTTTTTCCAAATAATGCAGTAGAATATTTTGTATCATATTATGATTATTATCAACCTGAAGCATACATTCCAGTTACTAACACATATATTGAAAAAGATTTAAACATAAATGATGAAATCGAAAAATTACGTTTAAGTGCCTCATCAGCTTTAATCTCAGGAAGAAGGGATATTATTGTTGTATCGTCTGTTTCTTGCATTTATGGAATTGGAAATCCAGATGATTTTGCAAAAAATATTATTCGATTAAGTATAGGTGAAACAATTAATAGAAAAACGTTATTTAATTCATTGGTAAATAGTCTTTATTCTCGAAATGAAATTGAATTTAATAGAGGAAATTTTCGAGTTAAAGGCGATTCTGTTGATATTTTTCCGGCATATGCCGATTTTGCATATCGAATAATTTTCCAGGATAATACTATAGAATTTATAGAGTCATTTAATCCTGTTGATGGACAACAAATTGAAATAATGGATAATATTTTAATTTATCCCGCAAACATATTTGTTACATCTCAAGACAAAATGAAGAAATCGTTATATGAAATACAAAATGATTTGTTTAAGCAAAGTACATATTTTAAAGAAAACGGTAAATATTTAGAGGCCAAACGTCTTGAGGATAGAGTTAATTATGATATTGAAATGATGCGGGAATTGGGTTATTGTTCAGGTATTGAAAACTATTCAAGATACTTTGATGGAAGAACTCCTGGTTCTCGTCCCTTTTGTTTAATTGATTGTTTTCCTCGGGATTTCTTATTGATAATAGATGAAAGTCATGTTACTATTCCTCAGATACATGCAATGTTTGGGGGTGACCGTTCCAGAAAACAAACATTGGTTGACTATGGTTTTAGACTTCCATCAGCAATGGATAATCGACCTTTAAAATTTGATGAATTTTGGAATTTAATAAATCAAACAATATTTGTTAGTGCTACGCCTGCTGATTTTGAATTACAACAAACTGAAGGAATTGTGGTTGAACAATTAATTCGTCCAACCGGGTTACTTGATCCACCAATTGAAGTTCGTCCAAGTTTGAATCAAATAGATGATATTTTAAACGAAATTAATAAAGTAATTGCAAAAAATGAAAGGGCATTGATTACAACATTAACTAAACGTATGGCAGAAGAGTTAGATAAATATTTTAGAAAACTTAATATTAACTGTCGCTATATACATTCAGATGTTGAAACTATTGAGAGAGTAAAAATAATGCAAGATCTTAGGACCGGTGTTATTGATGTTTTAATAGGCGTTAATTTATTACGTGAAGGGCTTGATTTGCCAGAAGTTTCATTCATTGCAATTCTTGATGCAGATAAAGAGGGTTTTTTACGTTCTGAACGTTCCCTAACACAAACAGCTGGACGTGCCGCACGCAATATTAATAGCAAAGTAATTATGTATGCTGATAAAATTACAGATTCTATGAAAAATACTATATTAGAATCACTTAGAAGACGTGAAATACAAATGGCATATAATCAAAAATTCAATATCACCCCAACTCAAATTGTTAAATCAAATCATCCAATTCTTGGACAAACAGTTGCTACAAATAACCAAGGTGTTGCTCAAAAGCCCTATATTGAAAACGAGCTAATTAATGTTGCTGCTGATCCCGTTATTAAATATATGTCTGCCGATCAATTAAAAAAAATCATTTTAAAAACGAAATCAGCAATGGAAAATGCTGTAAAAAAACTTGATTTTATTGAAGCAGCCAGGCTACGTGATGAATTATATGATCTTCAAAAAATGTTATTATAAAACATTTTAACCCTACGGATTGTTAATAATAAAGTTAATAAATCATTTTCGATTCATTGCTCTTATTAAAAAATCATTATTACATTTGACCAATCGAAAAAAATGCATTATAAAATTATTATTTTTTCACTTTATAAATTAAATTAAAAAAAAATAATAAATTTGCAATATAGAGATAATGGCGGATATTGTTCTTCATTGATTTTCTTGATTTAAGCAAAATTTAATAAATTTATTTTGAAATATAAAATAACATAATGTAATCATAATTTAATCAGAGTAAAATATCAATTCTAATCGAATGAAAAAGAATATACTAGTTATAGATGATGAAAAAAGTATAAGAATACTTCTCGAAAATTTTTTAAATAAAGAGTACGAGGTAACAACCAAGACTGATGGAATGGAAGGATTGGCTTGGATGCAGGAAGGAAATTTACCTGATTTAATTGTTGCCGATATTCAGATGCCAAATTTAGATGGTTATGAATTTATTGAAAATGTCAGGGCTAGTGGCTATTTTAAAGATATTCCATTAATAATGTTATCGGGCATTGAAAGTAGCGCAGAAAAAGTTAAATGTTTAAAGCTTGGCGCTAATGATTATATGGTTAAGCCTTTTAACCCTGAAGAGCTAGCCATTCGTATCGAACTATTACTATCAAGGAAATAATAATATTCTCCTGTATTCAAACTTCATTCTATGGATGAACAATCAAATAAAAAATTAAAAATACTTTACATAGGTGGAGATATTAATATAATTAGTCAATTTGAAACCTCCCAAAAGTATGAAATTACTAAAAAAGAGAATAGCCTTTCAGCTATACGTTGGTTAGGCGAAAATAAAAATATTGATGCAATTTTATGTGAAATGTATATTCCTGGAATGAACGGAATAGAAATTTTTAAATTTGTGATGTCAAAAAATTTACATCTCTTAACTCCATTTATACTTATTAATCATGTGTTTGAACAAAAAAATAAACAAGAGGCATTTATTAATAAAATTGACGATTATTACATTACTCCATTAAATCCTGACAATATCTTTTTACGAATAAATTTTTTAAAGAAATACAAAGAATTTTCATTAAAGTATTTGCAAACCAAAACAAAATCACTTGAATATAGAATACCATTTCCTAAGAGGATGTTTGATATTGTTTTATCTGGATTAGCTCTACTTTTTTTATTACCATTTTTCTTTTTAATTGCTCTTGCTATCAAAATAGAATCAAAGGGAAAGATTTTTTATATTTCGAAGCGAGTTGGCACTGGTTATAAGGTTTTTAACTTTTACAAATTTCGTTCAATGTTTGTTGGGGCCGAAATCAAACTTGCAGAGCTTAAGCATTTAAATCAGTATAACATTAATGAAGAAGATACTAATGAATTTACTGTTTTTGAAGAAAAATGTGAAAAGTGTGAAAAATTAGGACATCCATGTTCACCTATTCTTTTTATAGCTGGAAAAGAAATATGTGAAGATTATTATTTGAAACATAAAAAAGAAAAATCCAGTTCTACATTTATTAAAATTAAAGACGATCCTCGAGTAACAAAGGTTGGGAAATTCTTAAGAAATACAAGTTTAGATGAACTTCCACAATTGATTAATGTTTTGCGTGGAGACATGTCGATTGTTGGTAATCGTCCATTACCGCTATATGAAGCAGAACTACTTACCTCAGATGAGTGGGGCGAACGTTTTTTAGGTCCTGCCGGAATAACTGGATTATGGCAGGTATATAAAAGAGGAAAAAGCAAAATGTCGGAAGATGAACGTAAGATGTTAGATAATAGGTATGCTCAAAATAATTCATTTTGGGGGGATATTAAAATTATTTTAATGACAATTCCTGCGATATTTCAAAAAGAAAATGTTTAAATTTTTATTTTTATTATGGTATGTAATATTTTAACTTATGATAAACCGAGCAATTAAATGTTAGTTAATTGTTAAAAACTATTTAATAACTTTTAAAATAAAACAGTATTTCATTTATAAAAGAGTTGTAATTTTAGTGTTGGATTTTGTCATGTTTATTAAACATTTAGTTATGAATTATTTGATACATTCAAAATTATTTAAAATTCAGTTTTTTATATTAATAGTTACTTTATTTTTCAGTAATTATTCTTTTTCACAAAATATTAAAAATAGTTTGGATAGTTTATATATTTTTGATCCTATAACTGACGACATAACCGATAAATTACCTCCATTAGAAGCATTACTTGACTCTGCTATTCAAAACTCCCCCTTGATAAAATATGAACATTACAATATTGAATATCAAAAATGTGACATATTGTCATCTAAAAGAAGTTGGACTCAGTATTTTGGTATTCAGGCCGATGCTTCAAATGGAACTTGGTGGTATAATGATAAGGACGAACTAACACGTTTAAATCGCTTTTATTTAACAACATCGAAAAGGAATGAATATTCAGCAGGAGTTTTTTTACGATTTCCGATATTTTATATAATCGATCGTAAAAATGATATTAATCGTAAAAAGACATTATTAGAACAAGCCTCAGCTCAAAAAGAAAAACAAATTGTTGAAGTACGAAAAATGGTAATTCAACAATATGGGGTGCTTTTACAGCAACAAAATTTATTGAAAATTAGTAATGAATACCAACAATATACCTCATTGCAAATGAAAATGGCTGAAAATGAATTTAAAAATGGCGAAATAGCTATTGTTGAGTTAACTCGTCAAAAAGAAATTCAAACAAGAGGCGCATTGGAGTATGAGCAATACAAAACAAATTTTAAAACAGCCTATTTGATTTTGCAAGAAATTGTTGGTATTAAATTTAATCTCATTTATGATTTAAAATAATGGATATAAACCAACTTTTACGTTTATTTAAAAGGCATATTTTTCTTTTAATAATTGTTCCAATATTTTTGGCAGCAACGGTTTATTTCTTTACGCGAAATAGTCCTAAGGTTTTTTCATCCGAAACAATTGTTTATACGGGAATAGGTTCAGGATATTCCATTGAAACAACTCAGCGTGCCAATATTGATTATTTTGCCACAAACATGCAGTTTGATAATCTTATTAATCTTATATATTCGAGGCAAACCATAGAACAAACTTCAATTAGGTTATTAGCTCAGCATTTAATTTTAGAAAAACCTGATCCAAAGTATATTTCAACAAAGAATTGGAATGAATTACAAAAAATAGTTCCCAAAGAAGTAAAAAATTTAGTTGTCAAGTATAATAAAACAGGTGCTGAACGAGAAAAAATTGAACAAATTAAGACACTTGAAAAACAACTTTCTGACTTAGAAAATCAAATAAATTCAAGGCAAAGTAATTTAGAGCAAATACAGGCTTCAAATAATAGTTCTTCATCAAATCAACAAGCCCCCTCCCATTCCCAAACAATAGTTTCACCTCAAAATGCGAATTCTAACGATCTTAATGATTATCATGTAGTTGAACCCGGAGAGTCATTATCAACAATAGCAAACCGTTATGGCATATCAATTGGAGAGTTACGAGATATAAATAATATCACATCCGGAAATGTAAAACCTGGTCAAACAATAATAGTTCGTAAAAAAAATGCAAATAATTACACTTATCATATCGTTCAACCAGGTGAATCAACTTTTTCAATTGCCCAAAAATATGGAGTTACTGTTACTGATTTAATTAGTTTTAATAATTTACAGAATAACTCTTTAGTTGTTGGGCAAACTTTGATTATTAATCATCCCAATAATAAACAAGCTTCTAAAGATATATCTGTTGATACTTCGGGCTTTTATCAGGCTCATAATTCGCTAATAGATACTACGTCATTATATGGAGACTCTACTAATGAAGTTGCTACGTCCACAACATCTGATTCTCCGGCCACAAGAATAATTATTTCTGAATATGCATCTTATAATTCAGGAAAGGATCCAATTGTTCCTCCGGGAATAACCATTGCTGATTATGAAAAAACGGTAAATAACCTCACTGCTTATTATATGAGCAGTGATACAAATTTTGTTTATGAACTATTGAATTTTTCTCATCCAAATTATAGTATAAAGCTAATTACTTCAAAAATTGCTGTAAGCAGAATACAAAATAGCGACCTTGTAAAAATCTCGTTTCAATCTGATGATCCTGGAATTTGTTTGCAAACATTAAGAATACTGAATGAAGTATTTATGAAAAATTACAGATTACTTAAGGCCAATCAGACCGATGCTGTTGTAAAATATTTCGAAGAACAAGTTAAACTGGCTAATTTGCGACTCAAAAATGCAGAGGACAGATTGCTCAAATTTAATCAATCAAATAACATAATCAATTACTACGAACAAAGTAAATATATTGCAGCTCAAAAGGAGGATCTTGATAAATATTATCAGGACGAACAAATCAGAATGTCAGGAGCTTCTGCTGCATTAAGGGAAATTGAAAATAAGCTTACAAATAAAGATAGCATTTATTTGAAAAGCAGTGAAATATCAAAAAAGCGTGATATGCTTTCAGATATTTCTGAAAAAATAGCCATAAATAAAATTTCTGATGATTATGACCCATATGTTAGTAGTAAACTTAAAAATTTAAATGATCAAGCAAAAAAAGTAAAAAATGATTTGAAATTTTACGTTGATCAGTTATATTTATATAGCCATTCTACACAAGGTTTACCAATAAAAGATTTACTATCTGAATGGTTGAAAAATGCAATTACTTATGAAGAGGCTAAAGCGAGTTTAAAAGTTCTTACCAACAGAAAGAATGATTTTCTTCGAACTTATCAAATTTTTGCTCCATTAGGGGCAATGCTTAAACGCATTGAACGAGAAATCAATGTTGCCGAACAATCATATCTTGAACTTTTGCGAAGTTTGAATTTAGCAAAAATGAATCAGCAAAATCTTGAAATGTCCACTAATATTAAAGTTGTTGATCCTCCGTATTATCCCATATCGGCAAATCCATCTAAGGCAAAATTACTTATTTTGGCTGCTGCAATTATTGGTTTTCTTTTAGTGGCATTTTTAATAATAATATTAGAGTACTTTGATTCAACAATTAAAACTCCCGAAAGAGCTGAAAAACTTACTGGATTAAAATTAGCGGGAGCCTATCCCAAGATATTACCATCAAAAATGGGGAAAATAGATTACAATCTTCTAAGTAATCGTTTGGTTGAGCTTATGATACAAAATATTAAATTTAAGCTTCATCATAATTCTGCATTTGCACCACACAAACCATATTTAATTTTATTTTTTAGTACAAAAAATGAAGTGGGGAAATCGCTCATAGCTTCTAAAATAATAGAAAAACTTCGTGAAAATGAAGAGGCTGTATTATACATGAACTATTCCCTTGATCAAAATGTAATTAAATCTGAAGATAACAATATAAATTATTCATATATTATTGACAATAAATTTGCAGATATTTGTAATATTGGAGATTTCTTTGATTCAAAACTTTTAAGAGAACAAAATTATAATTACGATTATATTTTTCTTGAGCTTCCATCTATTTTAGCTCATTCATACCCGCTTAATTTGATGAAAACAGTTGATGCTTCCATTCTGCTTGTAAAAGCAAATCATCACTGGCTTAAAGCAGATATATCAGCATTGAATACATTTAAAGAGGTTTCAAAAGAGAGTCCTTTAGTCATTCTTAATTTTACGGAATTATATGTTTTAGAGGATATTATAAATATATTTCCGGGAGAAGAAGATGTAACTTTTGGACAAAAGTTTGTCAGATTTTTGACTTTACCTTTCCGTATTAGAGTCCGGTTAAAAGTATCATAAAATAATGGGTTGTGTTAATAAAAATACATTCAATAGCCAAGAATAATAATGTTCTTTCCCTTTTAGGGAATTTAGTTGTTGCCGTTTTTGGTTTTTTAAGTTTTTTTATTCTCGCACGCTCCTTTTCACTTGATGATATGGGTGAATGGGTTTTATTTATTACTGCCGGTAATTTTATGGAAATGATGCGATTCGGTATAACGCGGACAGCAATTATTCGTTTTTTATCCGGAGCAAAACCTGAAGAACGTCAGCGTTTAATTGCATCCAATTGGGTAATAGGATTTTATTCAACAGCTATTATTTCTGCAATTATATGGCTCTCCTATTTACCATTCACAAATGCTATAGCAAATTCCGGTTTTAAACTTTTTTTCGTCTGGTATCCATTACTATCCTTTCTAAATCTTCCTTTTAATAATGCGATTTCGATTCTTAGCGCTGATCAAGAATTTAAAAAAATATTAAATATCCGATTAGTAAATAATGGCTTATTTGTTTTGTTTTTAACGGCAAATGCTTTTTGGTTTAAATGGGGAGTTATTGAAGTATTATATGCATATCTAATTGTTAATGTGTTATCATCAATTATTTGTATGATCAAGCGTTGGGATGGCTTCCATTTGATTAAAAAAGCTAATAGAGCTACTAATAAAATAATTCTTGACTTTGGAAAATTTACGATTGGTACCTTAATAGGGAGTAACTTATTAAAAAGTGCTGATACTTTTATTATAGGGTTAAGTCCAATTTTGGGGAAAGAAGGTGTAGCCTTATTCAGTGTACCTCTTAAACTTACCGAAATTCTTGAAATACCACTTCGGAGTTTTGCAGCGACTGCTTTTCCTAACATGTCTAAAGCTAGTATTCAAAATAATATTTCAGAAGTTAAACGTTTTTTTTATTCGTATTCAGGGTCAATAACTTATCTTTTTATTCCAATTGCAATTATTAGTTTTATTTTTGCTAAGGAATTTGTAATTATTTTAGGTGGACATAAATATATGGCTGCAACAGATGTATTTAGGATGTTTTGCATTTATGGATTGTTAATTCCCATTGATAGGTTTACAGGTGTAGCATTAGATAGTATTAATAAACCCAGACAAAATTTTTACAAAGTTATTTTTATGGCTCTTGCTAATATTATAGGTGATTTAATCGCCGTATTTGTAATTCCAGCTTTTTTTCCACAAATTGATCATACTTTAATATTAATGTTTGTTGCTTTAGCAACTATTGTTATGACACTCATTGGACTAATTGTGGGATTCAACTATTTAAATAAGGAAATTAATGTAAAATACAAAGAAGTTTTTGCAGAAGGATGGAAATTTTATCGCATTTTATTTTCTAAATTTAGGTAAGGTTTGCTATATGAATTTATTAACAAATAATATATTTCTATCATAGAAGAAATGAATCAACAAATAGAGATTAAATCAGGCTCAAAATGGCTTAATTCTCCATCAGTTATTATTTTAATATTATTCCTTACGATAGGTTTGGGATATCTAATATCTATAGGTAGTACTAAATCAATTATTGCGATATTGGCAATACCTCCAGTTTTATTATATTTTAATCGTTTATTTGTTAAACCACGAATTGGCCTTTATTCAGTTATCGTTTTAGCATTTATTGCAATCGGTTTGACTCGTTATATATTGAATGTTCCCTTAGGGTTGTCTATTGATGGAATATTAGTATTGACTTATATTGCTTTATTTTTTAAATTATTTTACAATAAATTAGATTGGGCTCCTATCCGTAATGACCTAACCTTTTTATCTTTAATTTGGTTTATATATGGAGTGTTTGAATTTTTTAATCCCGAAGCGCTAAGCCGTACGGCTTGGTTTTATGCCATGAGGGGGGTGAATTTATATATGCTATTAACAGTTCCGTTAGTTTTTTTAATGTTTAATAAAGTTAAATATCTGTATATTTTTCTGTATATTTGGGGTGCGTTTTCTATTTTAGCAACATTAAAAGGAATTCAACAGCTATATTTTGGCCCAGATTATGCAGAACAATACTGGCTTGACACAAAAGGAGCAATTACTCATATTATCTTTGGTGAATTGCGAATATTTTCTTTTTTTAGTGATGCCGGTCAATTTGGTGCAGCTCAGGGGCATGCTGGAATTGTTGGGCTATTAGTAGCTTTTAATGTTAAAGGATGGAAGAAGAAACTTTTCTTTTTTCTAATGGGAATAAGTGGTATATACGGGATGATGATTTCTGGTACACGTGGAGCAATATCTGTACCAATGGCGGGAATGTTATTATATCTTATACACAGAAAAAATTTTCGAGTGATTTTTATTGGCTTAATATTATTTGCCGGAATTTATGTTTTTTTTCGTTATACATATATTGGTGAAAGTAATTCTCAAATTAGACGAATGAGAACTGCTTTTAATCCTTTAGATGATGCATCCTTACAAGTACGTTTACAAAATAGAGCGCTTTTAAAAACTTATTTAGCTTCGCGTCCATTTGGAGGAGGGATTGGAAGCGCTGGAGACTGGGGAAAACGTTTTTCACCTCAGGGATTTTTAGCCAATGTTGCAACAGATAGCTGGTATGTTCAAATTTGGGCTGAACAAGGAATAATTGGGTTAGTATTACATTTTATTATAATTGGTTATATTATGATTAAAGCATCATTCCTTATTATGTTTAGAATTAATAATCAAGAGCTCAAATTAATAATGAGCGCTCTTGCCTCTGGCATTGTAGGTATGATGGCTGCAAGTTATGGAAATGGCGTGTTTGGACAAATGCCTTCAGGTATAATTATTTATATTAGCATGGCTCTGTTGTTTATGTCAAAAGATTTTGATAATGAATTGCATATAAAGGAAACCTCTTTGTTGGTTCCCCATAAATAATTATATTCAAATAACCATTATTAAATAAATTTTCATTCTTTATCGCTTATCCTTATTTTTAACAAAAATTTTCTTTATTTTTGAAAATATATTGACATTACAAAAAACATTTTTATTTTCAGTATAATAAATAATTTTAATTTTTGCTAAATATATGGGAAGTAATACACAAATTCGAAACTATCCCCTGGTTTCTGTAATTACTGTTGTTTATGGTCAATTGGAAGTTACGTTAGAAATGTTGAGCTCTCTTAAGAAAATAAGCTATCCAAATATTGAAATTATTGTTGTTGATAATGCTTCCCCAAATTGTAATCCCAATATTCTGAAACAGGCTTTTCCATCAATACATCTTATTACAAATCATGAAAATTTAGGCTTTGCCGGTGCAAATAATATTGGAATTATAAACTCTAATGGTAAGTATGTGCTATTGCTTAACAATGATACTATTGTTGAATGTGATTTTTTAGAACCTTTGGTTGAAAAATTAGAATCTGATCCCCAAATTGGTGCCGTAAGCCCCAAAATTCGCTTCTTTTCTGAACCAGATACTTTACAATATGTAGGAATGACACCAATAAATCCGTATTCAATTCGCAATCACAGTATTGCTTACTGTGAAAAAGATAAAGGACAATATGATATGGATACAATTACAATGTATGCTCATGGGGCGGCAATGATGCTACCAATAAAAATTATTAAAGAAATCGGTTTAATGTCTCAAGCTTATTTTTTATATTATGAGGAATTGGATTGGGGGTATCGCCTACGTCAGGCTGGATATCAAATTTATTATGTTTATAATTCTTTGGTATATCATAAAGAATCAATAACAACAGGTGCAACAAGCCCACTTAAAACATATTATTTAAATAGAAGCAGGCTATTGTACATGCGCCGAAATATACATGGTATTAAATTTCTAATTAGTTTACTTTTTCAAATATTTATTTCTATTCCCAAAAATTCTTTTGTATTTATTATCAAAGGAAAATTTAAATTACTATCTGCATATTACCGTGCTATTGGCTGGCATGTTCGAAATATTTTTAATAAAAGTTTGCATCATAATCCTTCATTTCAATAAAATGATAAATATATTATACTAAGCCGAAAAGCATGTATACAACAAAACATCGAAAATATTATCCATTGGTTTCAATAATAACAGTTAATTATAATCATTCTGATGTTACATGCGCTTTTATTCAATCACTTAATAAAATTACTTACCCAAATTTTGAAATCATTGTTGTAGATAATGCGTCAACTAAAGATGATCCCCAAATAATAAAACAAAAATTTCCAGGTGTTGTTTTTGTGAAAAACCCTATTAATTATGGATTTGCTGCTGGAAATAATTTCGGTATTATGGCAGCACATGGTAAATATGTTATGCTATTAAACTTTGATACTGAAGTTACTGAAAATTTCCTAGAACCATTAGTCGACAAACTTGAAGAATATCCAATATTTGGAGCTGTCAGCCCGAAGATTCGATTCTTTCATACCCCAGATACAATTCAATATGCTGGTTATACAACAATGAATCCATTTACTCTTAGAAACTTTGCTATCGGGTCTCGTGAAGTAGATAATGGGCAATATAATTCTGATTATGAGACTGCTTATGCTCATGGGGCTGCCATGCTTGTTCCAATGGATGTTATAAAAAAAATTGGCATGATGTCTTATTCTTTTTTTTTATATTATGAAGAAGCAGATTGGTGTGAACGAATTAAACGAGCAGGATTTCGCATATGCTATGTTCATAATTCATTAGTTTATCATAAAGAATCAATTTCTACAGGAAAACTTAGTCCTATGAAAATTTATTATTTGAATCGCAATCGTATTATTTTTATGCGACGAAATATTTTTGGTTTCACTTTTTATTTTGCCATCTTATATCAATTTTTTATTGCCATTCCCAAAAATTCATTAAAGTTCTTAATGAAGGGAAAACTTTCACTTTTTCATGCCTACTATCGTGCTATAGGCTGGCATATTCACAATTTATTTAATTCTGAAATTCACGAAAATCCAATGTTGTAAATAAAATTATATGATGGAAATAATAATTATTATAGCAAATATTTTTAAATGGCTTATATTCATTTATATGTCATTGGCAACATTTTATGTTCTGTTTTTTTCGATTGCGGGACTTTTTAAATACAATATTTCTATACAGCCATCTAAACATGAACGGAAAATTGCAGTTTTAATACCTGGTTATAAAGAAGATGATGTAATAGTTAATGTTGCACAAAGTGCCCTTAAACAAGATTATTCGCCAGAAAAATATGATGTTATTGTTATTGCTGACAGTTTTTCAGAAAATACCCTTAATAAACTAAAAAAATTGCCAATAAAAGTTATTGAAGTTGCTTTTGATATAAGTTCAAAATCAAAATCCCTGAATAAAGCAATGCAAATCCTCCCCTCTAACGAATACGAAATTGCCGTCATTTTAGATGCTGATAATTTGATGGAAAAATGTTTTTTAAAAAAAATAGATACTGCATTTGAAAATGGAAGCATCGCCATCCAAGGACACCGGACGGCAAAAAATTTTAATACCCCAATTGCACTTTTAGATTCGATAAGTGAAGAAATAAATAACCATATATTTAGAAAAGGACACAGGGTAATTGGATTTTCTTCTGCATTAATTGGTTCGGGTATGGCTTTTAATTATGATTTGTTCAAAGAAAGCATGTCTACTATTAATTCTTTTGGAGAAGATAAAGAACTCGAAATAAATTTAATAGAGCGCCATATCCGTATTGAGTACTTAGAAGATGCATATGTATTTGATGAAAAAATTGAGAAGTCTAAAAGTTTTGTTCGTCAAAGGACCAGATGGATATCTAACCAGATATTGTATGCTAAAAAATATTTTTTTAGATCATTCTATCATTTATTTGTTAAACTTAATATGGATTATTTTGAAAAAGTTATGCAACATTTCCAACCTCCACGTATCTTTTTGGGTGGGACTTTGTTTCTTGCTGTCTTATTGGCTTTTGTATTCAATGATCATGTATTACGTTTTGCCTGGCTTATTATTTTCATGCTTTTTATAGTTAGTATGTTTTGTGCAATTCCAAAAAAATTCATTAATTTTAAAACATTACGAATATTCTATTTAATACCACTCGGTTATGTTTTAATGTTATTTTCTTTGATAAATGCAAGACAACCCATAAAAAGTTTTAACCCCACCAAACATTCGGGAAATATTGGTGTGGACACAAATGATATTGATTCAAAGAATACATAACTTTAATTCTTTAAAACATTAGCAGTATGAATTTTTTTAATGTTTTACAATATGTAATTATCTGCTATTTCGCATTTTCTATTATTTATGTACTTATTTTTTCATTTGCGAGTTTATTTTCGTACAAATTAAAAAATAAACTCTCGGGAACATATAGAAAAATAGCAGTTTTAATTCCAAGCTATAAAGAGGACTCAGTTATTCTTGAAACTGCTAAAGATGCACTTCATCAAAATTATCCTACTGAATATTTTGATATTATTATTATTGCAGATAAATTGGCTGATAATTCCATCGCTTCCTTAAAACAACTTCCCATTAAACTTATTGAAGTGAATTTTGAAATTAGCACAAAATCAAAAGCATTGAATAAGGCAATGGAAATATTGCCGAATAATTACGACTTGGCAGTAATTTTGGATGCTGATAATCTCATGGAAAAGGACTTCCTTTCAAAAATTAATAATGCATTTAATAATAATTATGTTGCAGTTCAGGGACATCGAATTGCAAAAAACGCAAACACTTCGTTTGCAATACTTGATGCAATAAGTGAAGAAATAAATAATAATATTTTTCGAAAGGGTCATAGAGTATTAGGATTCTCATCTGCACTTATTGGTTCAGCAATAGCAATTGATTATCAGATATTCAAAAAGCTAATGAAATCTGCCAAATCTGTAGGTGGTTTTGATAAAGAAATTGAACTAAAGCTTTTAAAAGAGAGATATGTAATTGAATATTTGGAAGATGCTTATGTCTATGATGAAAAGGTGCAAAAATCTGATGTTTTTGTAAATCAAAGACGAAGATGGCTTTCTGCTCAGTTTTATTATTTTGGACAAGATTTTCCAAAAGCTGTATGGCATTTAATAACAAAGGGAAATTATGATTATTTCGATAAGGCATTACAATTTATCCAGCTTCCTCGGATTTTATTACTTGGTTTGCTTTTTATATTCTGTATTTTATCATTATTATTTAATCCGGTTCATTTAAGTGTTTGCTGGTCTGTAATGTTCGTCGGTTGTATTTTTGTTTTTATATTCTCAATACCTATTAAATTTTATAATTACAAAACTCTACTATCTCTTTGGTCACTTCCTAAAGGATTTTTTTTAATGCTTTTTTCTTTATTTCGAAGTATAGGTGCAAATAAAAATTTTATTCATACTGAACATTCCAATAATAAACCAATAAAAAATATTAAGTAAGCATAAATTTCCATAGTGATTTTAAAAATAATTCTTGACAAAACTTTATTTAAATAAAAATCATTATCTTTATATCAGAAATTGTAATAGAAATTTTACCAAATCCAAAATTATGAAAATAGGTATTGAAGGACAACGATTATTTAGAAAAAAAAAGCACGGAATGGATATGGTTGCTTTAGAATTGATAAATAATTTACAAAAAATTGACACCATTAATCAATATGTAATATTTGTTAAACCCGATTTGGATAATGAATGTTTAATGGAAACGATAAATTTTAAAATTGTAAAATTGCATGGAGGTTTTTATCCTATTTGGGAACAATATGCTCTTTTAAAAGCAGCCAAAGCCCATAAGTGTGACATTCTTCATTGTACAAGTAATACTGCACCCGTTTTTACTAAAATACCATTAATTGTTACACTTCATGATATTATTTATTTAGAAAGCATTAGCGTTTTTAAAAAGGCAGGTACATGGTATCAAAAATTTGGCAATCTATATCGCAGATTAGTAGTGCCAGCAATCATTAAAAAAAGTAAAAAGATTATTACAGTTTCAAAATTTGAACGAAAACGTATTGCAGATTTTTTTAAAATGAACGATTCAAACAATTTGATTGCTGTTTATAATGGAGTTAGCGAGCACTTCAAAAAAATTGACGATCCGGTTTTACTTGCACAAACCAAAAAAAAATATAATCTTCCAGATGAATTCTTTTTCCATTTAGGTAATACTGACCCCAAAAAAAACACAAGAGGTGTTCTAAAAGCTTACTCGGAATTTCTAAAAGCTAGCAACACTAAAATCCCATTAGTAATGTTAGATTTTGATAGAACAGAACTTACAAAAATTCTCAAAGAGATTGGAGATTCTGATCTGATAAACCACATTCAATTAACTGGTTATGTATTGAACGCTGATCTGCCAGCTATTTATAGTCAATGTAAAATTTTCCTGTATCCTTCCTTGCGTGAAAGTTTTGGCATTCCAATTTTAGAAGCCATGGCTTGCGGAACACCTGTAATAACATCTAATACATCGTCTATGCCAGAAATTGCGGGTGACGCTGCATATTTAATTAATCCTTATAAAACTGAAGAAATTACTGAAGCAATCAATAAATTATTGATTGATAGTGTTCTTACTGCAAATCTCATTAAAAAAGGGTATATTCAATCTCAAAAATTTTCATGGAATGCTATGGCAAAAAATGTTTTGAAAATATATGAAGAAGTTTATTCTTCCGATAATATGCACAACAATCAATAATATTTCTTATTATGATAAAAAACCAGGATATAATCATTACCGGTTTACAAGCTTGGGATGTTGAAATAGGAAGTAATTGTAAAAGTATTGCTTTGGAATTTTCAAAAAATAACCGTGTTCTATATGTTAATTCACCTCTTGATAGAAAGACATATTTGTTTGATAGAAACGATTCAAAAATTAAGAAACGAATCAGCATTTTGAGGGGCAAAGAAAATGATTTAATCGAAATTAAAAATGGTTTTTGGAATTTATACCCACGAACCCTTCTTGAATCAATTTCTCAGCTTAAACCTGACTTTTTATTTAATTATTTAAATAAAATAAACAATAAACGTTTTGCAAAACAAATTAAAAAGGCCATTAGTCGTTTAGGATTTAAAGATTATATTCTTTTTGTTGACAGTGACATGTATCGCAGTTTTTATCTCAAAGAATTACTTAAGCCTAAAACATTAATATATTATACCCGAGATAATTTAATTGCAGTAGACTGGTGGAAAGCACATGGGGCAAACATTGAAGCCAAATTTATGCATAAGGCTGACATTGTTGCTTGTAATTCTACATTTTTACAGAATTACGGAAAAAAATTTAATGAAAATACATTTTATATTGGACAAGGTTGTGATGATTCCTTTTTTAATGAAACATATTCTAAAGAAATTCCATTAGATATAGCTAATATTTCGAGACCCATTGTGGGCTATTTGGGATTCTTAACTACTATCAGACTCGACATATCTTTACTCGAATATATTGCCGAAGCCCGTCCAGATTGGAATATTGTTCTTGCAGGACCAGAAGACAACAACTTTAAAAAAAGTAGGCTTCATAATATATCAAATGTTTTTTTTCTTGGGCCCATAGGGACTAATCAGAGATTGACTTATATTAATAATTTTGATGTTGCCATTAACCCACAAATTATTAATGAAATAACCATTGGAAATTATCCATTAAAAGTTGATGAATATTTAGCAATGGGTAAGCCTGTCGTTGCAACAAAGACAAAGGCAATGGATGTTTTTGAAGATTATACCTATCAACCCACCACAAAAATTGAATATATTCAGTTTATTGAAAAGGCTTTATCTGAAAATTCGCCACAAAAAGAAAAGATGAGAAAAAACTTTGCACGAACACATTCTTGGGAAAATTCATTAAACGAATTATATAAAGCAATTGAGTTAGTAAATAGTTCTAAACTTTGATAAATATTTTATGAGTTTAACATCAATAATTAAATCAAATTCAAAAATAAAAAGATTTGTTTATTGGACTTTATGTCCGGTAAATCAGGCTAGGCCTCGTTTATGGGTAAAATTATTTATCAATCCTTTTGTGCATAAAAAGGGCAAGGGCTCATTAATTAGGCGTCGTACGCGAATGGATATAATGCCATGGAATAAATTTCGTTTGGGTACTAATTCCACTATTGAAGATTTTTCTACAGTTAATAATTTGGTTGGTGATGTAATTATTGGGGATAGAACCCGAATAGGAATGTCAAATGTGTTAATTGGTCCAATTTGTATAGGGAATGATGTTATATTTGCTCAAAATATTGTACTTTCAGGATTAAATCATGGTTATGAAGATATTGAAAAGCCACCGGCTAGTCAAAAAACTACACAATCTGAAATTATTGTAGAAAATGATGTTTGGCTTGGTGCTAATTGTGTAATAGTTGCAGGAATTACCATTGGAAAGCATTCGGTAGTAGCCGCCGGAAGCATTGTTACCAAAAATGTGCCACCTTTTTCAGTAGTAGCAGGTAACCCGGCAAAAATAATAAAACAATATAATAAGGAAACACTTAGATGGGAAAAAGTAAACAAATAAAAATAATAAATTTAAATTAATGGGAAAAATCATCACTTTTGGAAGATATTTAATTGATTACATCAAGCATGGAGAATTTTTATTTATTTTTATTTCAATAAAATATACTCTTTTTAAGAAAACATCTTGTAAAACAAGACTATATAAGAGCAGCCTTGGTTTGTTTATTTCACGCAAGCATACCATAGATTTCATGTTTGCAAATTACGCTTATGAGTGGAATGTTAAAAGATTTATCTTAGATCATTATTCGGATTATAATATCTTTTTTGATATTGGTGCGAACATTGGTACTTATTCCTTTTTATTAGCACAAAAGAAAATGGAATGCTTTGCTTTTGAACCCGTTAAACAAACGTTTAAGGCATTAACTTTTAATATAATGTTAAATAATCTCGAAGATGAAATCATTGCTTTTAACTTTGGTTTGGGTTCAAATAATTTAGTAGACGATTTTATATATATTCCCGATAATACTGGAGCATCTCATCATGCTGAAAAAGGAGAAAATAACCAGGAACATGTTAATGTAGAAATTAAAACATTGGATTCCTTATACAACAGTTTAAATTTAAAAAGAGATGATAAAATTTTAATGAAGATTGATGTAGAAGGAATGGAAATAAATGTTATTGAAGGCGCAATTAATTTTCTGAAAGCATTTCCCAATATTTTGATTGTAATGGAAACCATTCATTCGGGTGAAGAAAAAATTAAATCGTTATTGAATAGTATAGTTGATTTTGAATATTATAAAATTGACCATTTCAATATGGCTGCAAAAAAAATTAATCATTAAAAATTAAATGCAAATGATCCCAATTAAAATTATTTTTTGGATATTAGTATTTATTGTATTCTATTCTTATCTTGGATATGGGATTCTGTTGTTTGTAATTATACGGATAAAAAGATTGATTGGCGGAAAAACAAAATCAGTTTCAGAGCCGCTCTTTGAACCTGAAGTTACGTTATTTGTAGCTGCATATAATGAAAAAGATTTTGTTAAAGCTAAGGTGCAGAATTCTAAGGAGCTCGACTATCCAAAAGAAAAAATGCAACAGCTTTGGATAACAGATGGTTCAACGGATGGTACACCTGAAATGCTTGCAATATATCCAGAAATTCAGGTTTATCATAAATCTGAACGTGGAGGCAAAATCGGAGCTATGAATAGAGGAATGCAATTTGTAAAAACTCCTATTGTAATTTTTTCAGATGGAAACACTATGCTTGGTAAAGATTCTGTTCGCGAAATTGTTAAACTTTTTCAAAACCCAATGACAGGATGTGTTTCTGGAGAAAAGCGCATATTGACTGACGAAAAAGAAACTGCAGCAGGTGCAGGCGAAGGAATTTATTGGAAATATGAATCACTTTTAAAGAAATGGGATGCCGAATTGTTTTCGGTGGTTGGCGCTGCTGGCGAGCTTTTTGCTATTCGAACAGAGCTTTATCAGGAAGTGGAACCGGATACTCTTTTGGATGATTTTATTATTTCGCTTCGTATTGCCAAAAAAGGATATACTATTCAATATAATCCAAATGCTTATGCTATTGAAACCGCTTCGGTTAATGTCAAAGAGGAATTAAAACGTAAAATCAGGATTGCTGCCGGAGGTATTCAATCTATTGTCCGGCTAAAAGAACTTCTAAATCCATTTCGATATGGAGTTTTGTCATTTCAATATATTTCACATCGCGTGTTACGTTGGTCATTAGCCCCGGTTTCATTACCTTTTATATTTATAATAAACTTGATAATGGCTATTAATAAGGGAATATTTTCATTAAATTTGTATTCTATACTTTTTGATTTGCAAGTATTATTTTACATTATGGCTTTGGGCGGTTGGTATTTTGAAAATCAAAAAATTAAAATAAAAATCTTCTTTATTCCGTATTACTTTTTTATTATGAATTTTGCAGTATATCTTGGATTTATAAGATATTTAAAAGGCAGCCAATCTGTTAATTGGGAAAGAGCAAAAAGAGCTTAAAAACATTTATTTACTATGACTTTAAAAATAAAATTCATATTTTTCTTTTTTCTTTTTACTAACCATTTTTTTGTAATAATGGCACAAATTAATGGCTGTGATTTTATGTTTGAAGCCAATCCTCAAAGCACCTTAGTTATAGATGGAAATTCATTAAATAACCTTACGGCAGGAGATACAATTTGCCTGCAGGGCGGGTTATACTATCAATTAAATATTAAAAATTTACATGGTACAAGTGAAAATCCAATTGTTATTATAAATAAACAAGGACCAGTAATAATTAATAATAATAGCAACTATGGTTTAACCTTTGGTCATTGCTCGAATATTAAACTCACGGGAAGCGGTACTTCAGGAATCGAATATGGCTTTGTAATAAACCATGTTGAAAATGGTAGCGGATTATCCATTAATTATCTGAGTACCGATTTTGAAGTTGAACGTATCGAGATTTGCAATGTAGCTTTTTCTGGTATTATAGCAAAAACCGATCCTGATTGTTCTTTTTCTGCCGTAAGAGATAGTTTTGAATTACAAAAACTTAACATTCACAACAATTACATTCATAATGTTGGCAATGAAGGAATGTATATTGGAAACGCTCATTATACAGGAATCATATTAAATTGTAATGGAAAGGATACTTTAATTTTTCCCCATCTTCTTTCGGATGTTAATATTTATAATAATATCGTATCTCATACTGGCTGGGATGGTATTCAGGTTAGTTCTGCCTCATTTAATTGCTCGGTTCATGATAACAATATAACTTTTGATAGCGATTCTGCCACAACAAATCAAATGAGTGGAATCTTGGTTGGAGGTGGAAGCCAGTGCGATTGCTATAATAATATTATTTCAGACGGTAAAGGTGATGGTATTGATTATTTTGGTTTAGGAAACGACAAGATTTTTAATAATTTAATAATTAATTCAGGGCAAACTTATAACTCAGAAAACCCCAAACACGGTATATATGCGACTGATAAATACGCTCCTGCTGGAACCAGCTTGTATTTTTATAATAATACTATTGTCAATCCCAAAACAAGTGGAATAAAATTTGTTAACTGGGGCAGTTCGCAAAATAAAGCATATAATAATTTAATAGTTAATCCCGGAACTATTTTTTTTGATATTCCTTATACCTTATTCGACACTTTAGATAATTATTGTGCATCAAATTCATCCAAAATACTATTTGATGACACTCTTAATCTAAATTACGATCTACAGGTTAGCTCACCAGTTATTAATCGGGGTAAAGATTTAAGCTATGCCGGAATAACTTACGACCTTCTTAATCGCTCACGACCTTTTGGAAATTTGTTTGATATTGGCGCTTATGAATGTCATAAAGATGGCGCTGACATAACGGAATACTCAGCATCAAATAATTTTTTTATTAAAGTCTCACCAAATCCAATACATAAAAATGGATATGTTTTAATATATTTACCTAAAAATTCATTCGTTGACCTGAAGATTTATGATACTTCAGGAAAAGAAATTAAAAAATTACTTTCATCTTATCTACATCAAGGGATAAACAATATAGAACTAAAGCTTGAAGAAATCCCTTCGGGTTTATATTATATAAAACTAGAGGCAAATAATAAGTTTATTACTGAAAAAATATTGATTATTAATTAAAAATAACAAGATGAAAACTTTTATAAAAAATTTTGTTCCTTTTTCAATCGGAGTAAAACTCCGTGGAGGATGGCAAAAACTTCTTAAAGTTTACTATTCAGGAGAAGAATATTTTTGCCCTTTTTGCAATAATAGTTTTCGAAAATTATTACCCGGCGGTTTTGATTTTCCAGTCATTAAAGAAAAACAGATAATTGGTGCCGGATATCGAAAAAATAATGTTTGTCCAAGATGTTATTCTACTGATCGTGATAGACTTGTTTATTATTTTTTAGATAAAAAAACGGATACATTTACACGAAACATAAAACTTCTTCATATCGCTCCGGAAGGTTGCTTGAAATCGCTTCTTCTGAAAAAAACAAATATTACTTATTTCCAGGGTGATAAATTTACCGAGGGATATCATAATTATTATTACGATAGAAAAGTTACTTATGTTGATATTAAAAAAATCCCCTATCCTGACAATGAATTTGATGCCTTAATTTGCAACCATGTACTCGAACACATAAAAGAGCATCACCAAGCAATAAAAGAGCTTTATAGGGTATTAAAACCCGGTGGTTGGGCTATACTTCAGGTTCCAATATCAAATAATTCGGAAAAGACTTTTGAAGTGGACGCTACATCACCTGCGGAAAGAGAAAAATTATTTGGTCAATTTGACCATGTCAGGATTTATGGTCAGGATTATCCTAAAATTCTTGAAACTTTTGGATTTAAAGTAACCGTATTTAATCCAAAACAAGAAGGGCTAAATGAAAAAATAGCACAATTCGCAATAAACCCTCTTGAAAATATCTATATGGCTATTAAATGATAAATTAAATTTCTTAGACAAATTCATGTCACATATTTATTCATATTTGTTAATCATTTTTTCATTTCTTGTTATTTCAGGAACGCTAATTATTTATTTAAAATCATTAAAAAAATTAAAACGTCTATTATTAAAAAAAGAATCTGAAATCAATAAACTCGAAAATCAGTTTAAGGAATTTAGTCAACAGGTTGATGAACGTGTTTTATTGCGGACCAAAGAATTGGAAGAAGAAGTTAATGTGCGAAATCAGTTAGATTATAAGCTTAAAAAAGCTCTGAAAAAAGCAGAAGACGCCAATTATTTAAAAAATGCTTTTTTATCAAATATGAGCCACGAAATTCGTACTCCACTCAATGGAATTATTGGTTTTGCAAGCTTACTCGAAACGGAATTATCACTATTGGAAAACGAAGAACTTTATGATTATGCAAATGGCATATCCCAAAGTGGTGAGCGCTTATTGCATTTACTTAACAATATCATAGATATTAGCCGTATTGAAGCAAATGATATGGAAATTTCGCTTAAACCATGTGATATTTCTGAAGTTGTTAAAAATGCTGCCGAGCTATATATTTTTAAAGCAAATGAAAAAGGTCTTAAATTCAATATACAAACAGTTGATGTTCCTTTTGTTATTGCCGATTCAAGTAGTTTGGCTAAGATTATTAGTGATGTTATTGAAAATGCCATTAAATATACTGAGACAGGATTTGTAAATATCTCAGTTGGACATAACGAAAACGAAAATGAAGTATATGTTAGAATTAAAGACACTGGCATAGGAATAGAGTCGGCATATTTACCAAACATTTTTGATGCTTTTCGTCAAGAAAGTTTAGGCTATTCTCGTGCATATCAAGGTGCGGGTTTGGGTTTGCCTTTAGCTAAAAGACTTATTGAATTGATGAGGGGACATATTGCCATTGATTCCATTAAAGGGATTGGAACAACTGTTACGATTTTCATTCCGGCTTCTATTCAGAAAATGCCATTGAAAGAATCAATGCCCGTAAATATTTCAACCCCATCTGAGATTATTAAACATGATATTGAAGTCTTTATTGTAGAGGACGATAGAATGAATCGTTTGGTTTTAAAGAAAATGCTCGAAAATAAATTTAAACTTACCTTATCTGTAGATGGAGAGGAAACTTTGAAAATTATTTCAGAGGCACATTCTGAAGGTAAATTATTCGATATTATGTTATTTGATATTAATTTGCCGGTACCTTGGGATGGAATTCTATTAATGAAAGAAATAAAAAGCCGCTGGAAAGAATATAATAATATTCCTTTTATTGCACAAACCGCATATGCAATGAGTGGAGACAAAGAAAGATTGCTCGAGGCCGGCTTTGATGACTACATTCCTAAACCAATTAATCAAGGTCATTTAATTAGCATGATTAATAATCAATTAAAAGTTGTAAAAGATTTTTAACTTTAAATTTTTTCAAAGAAAATGGATAACAAAAATAATAAAAGTAACGAAGAATTAATTGCTGAAATTTCCCTTCTTCAACATAGAATTAATACTCTTGAAGAGTCATTTGTTAATTATAGAAAGCAAATGGAAATAGAATTATATAATAGCAAGGAAGAAGCAAAATTTGCATATAAATCGAATTCTGTGTTATTATCCAATATGGGGCATGATATCCGTGTCCCAATGAATGGTGTTTTAGGAATGATTGACCTTTTAAACCAAACGGAACTAACCGTTGAACAAAAGGAATATGTTCATGTCATCTCCAATTCAGCAGATAATTTAATGACAATTATGGACGATATTCTTGATTTTTCTAAAATTCAAATCGGAGCCGTTGAACTTGAAAATAAAACTATTAATCTGCGAAAAAGCATTCAGGAGATCGTAAGCCTCTTAGAAATGAAAACTAAGGGTAAGGGCATATATTTGCAATATTCAGTCAGCGAATCTGTACCTGAATATATCAACGTTGACCCTGTGCGGCTTAAACAAATATTAATCAATCTAATAAACAATGCTATTAAATACACAAAAGAAGGTGGCATAAAAATTAATGTTGAGTTAATAGAACAAAATAACAATTCTGTTAAACTTAAATTTAGCATTATTGATACAGGAATTGGAATTCCTGAAAACAACAAGGAAAAAATTAAAAATGCTTTTCAGATCAATGAAATTCAGACACATTTTAGCGAAGGTGGTATTGGGCTTGGTTTGGCGATAAGTAAAAAATTAATCGAATTATTTAAAGGTGAAATTGGTTTTGATAGTATTTATGGTAAAGGATCATCTTTTTGGTTTTATATTACTCTCGAAAAATCAGATGGTATAAATCAGGAAGCGATTCAGGAGCATTCTTCTAAACAGCCCAGTTTATTTCGCCAATTAAATATTTTACTTGTTGAGGACAATCATCTCAATCAAAAATTTGCCACTGCGGCTTTGCAAAAAGCAGGACATATTGTTGATATTGCCGAGAATGGTAAAATAGCACTTGATAAGTATCATAAAAATAAATACGATATCATACTTATGGATATTCAGATGCCAATAATGGATGGTATAGAGGCGACGCTTAAGATTCGTGAATGGGAGAAATCGAATAATATTAATCCGGCAGATCATATAAAAATAGTTGCTATAACAGCTTATGCCATGGAAAAAGACAGAGAAAGATGTCTTGCTTCAGGGATGGATCAATTTTTAAGCAAACCATTTAGACATAACGAACTTATAAAAATTATAGAAGATTTGATACTATAATTTGGCTTTAACATTGATATAACTAATAGTTTATGAGAATATTTTTAATAAAAAAAGCCGCTAATGTTTATAACATTAGCGGCTTTTTATCCTCTGAAATGTTTATTTATTTTACATCCAGTAATTCCACATCAAACACAAGTGTGGAAAATGGCTTAATTAAATCACCAGCTCCGGCTTCACCATATCCAATTTGTGAAGGAATAATAAGTTTTGCCTTGCCACCAACTTTCATTTTTGCTATACCTTCATCCCAACCAGGTAGAACTTGTCCTTTACCAAGTACAAATTCAATTGGTTTTTTACGATCATACGAAGAATCAAATTTGGTACCATTTAACAATTTGCCGGTATAATGAACTTTCACAGTTTTACCAGCACTGGCTTGCTTTCCGGTCCCCTTTTTCACTTCAATGTAATACAATCCTGTTGCTGAAGGTTTAACGGAAATTCTGTTATCTTTTATATATTTTTCTAACAACTTAGGCTCTTCTGCCTTCAGGCTTTGTTTTTCAGCATCCTGAGCTTTCTTTTTAACCGCTTGCTCTTTTTCATAAGCTGCTTTGGACTGGATACTAACCAATTCAATATCATATAATAATGGGGTAAATGGAGCTATAACTTCTCCTCTGCCCTGTTCACCATATCCAATTTTGGAAGGTACAATAAGTTTTGCTGCACCGCCTGCTTTAAGCATTCCAATTGCTTCGTCAACGCCGGCATTATCAAAAGGTTTACCATATTCAACTTCTACAGGTTTCCCTTGATCTTTGGTGGAAAACAAAGGTTTGCCATCCAATAATTTTATTGTAATATTAAGTTTTACCATTTCGCCTTTAACAGGTGATTTGCCACTTCCCTTTTTTGTTTCAATAAAATACAGTCCCGAAGAGGTAGGAGCCGTTGTTATTTTATTAGTAGAAATATAGTTTTTCAAATCAACGATTTCTTTATTTTTAAGCATTTCGTTACGTGCTTTGGTTTCTTTTTCAATCTGAGCTTGACTTTGAGCCTTTAGTAATTTGACGTCGATGTACAAAACGCTATTGCTGTCAACAAAAGGAGGGCGTTGCTGGCTTCCAACTGTACGGATGAAAAAAGAGTCGGCATTAACGATAAAAGTTGCACTATCGCCAACATGCATCATTTTTAATCCTTCAAAAATATCGCCTTTATAGTCTGATTTTTTAAGTTGTATTTGACTTGGAGCACCTTTACCATCATAAAGCGTAGAATCTTTTAAACGATAAGCCAGACGTAATGTTAAAACATCGCCTTCTTTAGGCTGAATTGAATCTGTGTTTTTTACATAAAACTTATAATATAAGCCCGAATCAGTCTTTTTAAATCCTTTGTATTTGGAGCATCCTATAAATGCAATAACTACAAGCATAAGAAATAAATACTTGTTGATAGTTTTGATTTTCATTTTTAATTATATATTAAGTTAATAAATTATGGTTTTCCTTTTAAATCTTCCAATGTAATATCGTAAACAATCGATGCTTTTGCGGGTATTTTATTGTTATCGCCTATCAATCCGTAAGCAAGGTGCGAAGGTAAAATAAATTTAGCTTGGTCGCCAACATTTAACAACAAAATTCCTTCTTCTAATCCACTTTCAACTCCTCCCCTGCCAATTTCAAATTCTTTAAATCCTTCTTTTTCCGACGAATAACATAAATCACCGTTTAATAATCGGATGGTATAACTGATAACTGCAATTTTACCTTTTGAGGCTTTTGTTCCTTTACCATGATGTAATATACAATATCTTAAACCCGTTCCGGTTTGCTCCATTGTTAATTTTTCATGTCTAATGTATTGATTAATTAGGTTGTCCTCTTCGTCAACCATTTTTTTATTTATATTTATCAATGCATCACGATATTTTTCCGGGTTAATCTGTCTGTTTTCAATCCGATGATTATTGCAAGCAGGGAACAGAACAAACAGACTAATCGAAAAAATAAAGAAATATTTTATCTGTAAATAATTCATTTAGATAATGTCTGATATAATTGGCAATTCAAATCTGATGAAGAGTTAGGTTATTCGGCTGATGAAGAACCCAATGCATCTTTATAAGCTGGTAATAACGATTCGAAAAACTGTATTGTTTCGTCCATAGATAAATAAGAATCGCCTCCGGCGGCATTTCGATGTCCTCCGCCATTAAAATGTTTACGTGCAAAATCATTAACCGAAAAATCGCCTTTCGAACGAATAGACAAGCGTATGGCTCCTTCTTTTTCTACAAACAATACCGCAAGGTTGATTCCGCGAATAGAAAGTGCATAATTAACCAGACCTTCGGTGTCTCCTATTTTATAATTAAATCGCAGAAGTTCGGCTCGGGTGAGATAAATATAAGCCGTATGATATTCGGCTTTTACAATAAATTTCTCACTTAAGCTATAACCTAATAATCTCAAACGATATTCCGAATAAGTATCATAAACCAGGCGATGAATATTTTGACCATCTATCCCCAGTTTAAATAATTTGGCAATAATTAAATACGTATGTTCGCTATTGCAAGAATAACTAAAGGATCCGGTATCCGTCATCATTCCGACATAAATACATTCGGCTATGGCTTTATTTATCATCTCTCCGTCGCCCAAGCCTTCAATAAAATCATAAATTAATTCTGAAGTAGAAGAAGCATTTATATCCGAAAAAGCAAAGTCAAAATCACAAACGGGTTGAGGATGATGGTCAATCATTATTCTTACGGCTTTGTTTTTTGAAACCTGTTCGCCAAGTTTTTCCAATCGGACAATCGCATTAAAGTCAAGGCAAAATATAATATCCGCCTTATCAATAAATTCATCTGCTTCTTCTTTATGATGTGTATAAGCTAATATTTTTTCCTGCCCGGGCATCCATGACAAAAAAGCAGGAAAATCGTTGGGAACAATAATCTGAGCATTGTATCCTTTAATTAGCAGATAATTATATAAAGCGAGCGAAGAGCCGATGGCATCTCCATCGGGATTATGATGGGTAAGGATTAGAATGTTTTTCGAAGAGCCAAGTAATTGGTTAATATGTTGTTTTTGTTCGGATGTCAATGTTTTTTTATTTTAAATAATTAGCAAAATTACAAACAAATAACGTGGATTGGCTAAAATATGTTTATTTTTACTTTTAAAAATAATTAATGGTAAAAAAATGATTGGAAATAAAACATTAACCATAATAAAGCCCATGGCCGTTAAAAAAGGTTTTATCGGGCCTATCATCACTAAAATTACAGAAGCAGGGTTTCGTATCTCGGCAATGAAGTATCTTCAGTTGACCGTAGAGGAGGCGAAGGCGTTTTATGATGAACACAGGCTTAAGTCCTTTTACGACGATTTGGTGGCTTTTATGTCGTCGGGGCCTATAGTAGTTGCCATTATTGAAAAGGAAAATGCGGTAGAAGAATATCGGCATCTGATTGGGCCTACCGACCCCGCCAAAGCACCTGAAGGAAGCATCCGTCGTTTGTATGGCACCAACCTTCAACAAAACGGCGTTCATGGTTCGGATAGCGATATTAGCGCCGAAAGAGAATGTAATTTCTTTTTTTCCGCTTTGGAACGCTATTAATCTTTCCCCGGCGAATATTCGGTAAATGTTCTGTCGGAATAAAAAATAATTATCCGTTCAATACTTTTGGGCGGTTCTTCCTTTTGTATGAAAGGCGGTTGCATTTTTGGCAACTCCGGTTTTTCCGTGCTTAATTTTTCCGTCAATATCCCGGTTTCCTTTGGCTGAATGTCGGGCTGCGGGGCGTCGTCAGGTAATATCTCACTCTCGTTGGGGAATAAAGACTCTATTTCGGGTTTAACTTGCTGTATTTCGATTTTTTCAGGGGGTTGTTCCACCGATGTCGTTTCCCGGGCAAAAACAGGAGGTGTCGAAAACAAATCCACCGTTGCATACATTTGTCCTGTTCCGAAGAGCAACCAGTCCGAATTGATCTCCGGAAACCGTTTCAGAATTTTTTGAATAAATTCGAGGCTTGGCTTGTTACGTTCCGACAATACATGCGACATGCTGGAACGCTGTATACCTATTTCATCGGCAAACTGAGAAGCGCTTAGATTTTTACTCTTTAATATTAAACTTATCCGTTCGGTCATGGGTTACAATGTTAAATTTACAAGTTACAAAAATAACTTTTTTATCGAAACAAATGAAAATTTTTCCTATTTACAATTGTTACCTACTGTTGGTAATTGTAATTTCTAATTTTATAATTGATATGATTAATGTAAAACGTCTTAATAACTGTTTATTATAGAAAAAATAAATTAACGTATACACAAAAGTACGCTATTTTTCGATTATTTAAATTTATTATTGATATAAACGGCTATTAACGCTGGAATAGAGTTATTAAAAATACTATTACGGTTAATTATTGGAAAAACAGCCCTATTTACAATCCTATCCAAAGAAATTAGAATGTTACAATTGGTGTTTACTATTGTAATCACATTTGTATTTGGATACAATTGTGAATTTACTCAATTAATTATTGAAATTCAACTACATTATGATTTGTTCTGTTTAACGATTACAATTGTAATTTCAGGCTTTCCGTTTGTACATTTTGGCAATATTACAATTGTAATCAGTCCAACGTTGCTTAATGGAAAGAAAAATGTAAGACCGTTGCAAAATAAAGCGAGGGTGAATTTTCTTGTTTTTTTACTAAAGATATTTAGTTTTATATCATCTAAAATGTTTTTTTATCGTTTTTTGCTCA
>Ga0183100_1000412_pt1 | contig 36590 bp, 28 predicted proteins | sample Biomet2_FD_127789 | JGI IMG/M metagenome (GOLD analysis project Ga0183100, IMG submission 127789) | Microbial communities from bioreactor (seeded with anoxic lake sediment) at LBNL, California, USA - Biofuel metagenome 2 | ecosystem: Engineered > Bioreactor > Anaerobic > Unclassified ... | reverse complement strand
TTTTCTCACTGTTTTATTAGCGCTATATTTATAAAGCTGCTCTAATGCTTCTATTTCCTCTGTCTTTAGTATTATATATCTCATATCGAGACAAATGTACAAACTTTATTCCATATTACAAAATATATGGCATTATTTTGTTCTGATTACTTAGATGTTTTTTTCTGAATATTCTTTAAACAGAAAAAATGTCTTTAGATCAATTTTTATCAGCAAAGATTTTTAATAAAGAAATGGGGATAATACTGAAAATGAATTGCTCGATATTAATATATATAAAACTTTTATTGCTTGTGATAAAGTTTTTTTAAAAAGAATTGAAAAATCAGAGTGATTTTTTAAAAAAAAGTATACTTTTGCAGTCTCAAATGGCCTCGTAGCATAACTGAATAGTGCATCTGACTACGGATCAGAAGGTTGGGGGTTTGAATCCCTCCGGGGTCACTTAAAAAGGGTTTGTGTTCAAGCAAACCCTTATTTTTTTATAATATTTGTCCTATAATTAATATTATGTTAAATATAAAAATCAAAAAAGGAAGAGCTAAATGCTCTTCCTTAATACAACATATTTTCTTTATTTTTTAATCTGATCTATTTGTTCATTAATTACTTTCAGTTTATCAGCAATATTCAAACGGGTATAAATTTCTTTTAATGAAATTAAAGTGCTTAAATCCTGAGGTGTTATTTCATGAGCTTTTTCCAAATAAGGCAAAGCTTCCTGAAAATTGTTATTTGCATTTAGCTTCATTTCCTCATATTTTTTGGTTTCTTCAAATGGTAATTTATTAGCAGAATCAATTATCGATGCTGCTTTATTATAATATAAGGCACCAATATTATAATAGGAATCAAAAAAGTCAGGCTTTAATTCAATTGATTTTTTGTATGAATTAAGAGCTTCATTGATGTTTCCCATATTATCATAATAACAACCTTGTGCATACCATATAATAGGACTTGTCGGATATAATGAAAGACCTTCTTTTATAACAACTTGAGCGCTATTAAAATCTTTCTTAAGCCTGTATATGTCAGACAATGAAGAATATATTTCTGGTCTGTTATATTTTAAATTTTTCAACTGTGTAAAATAATCTATTGCTTGATCATAATTATTTGTTAATTGGGCACAAATTCCAGAAAGATAAATGCATAACGTGTCAACATTCCCAAATGTTTTATTAACAGAAATAACCCGTTCAAATAATTTTTGAGCATCAGAATATTTATCATTTTGATATAATGTTATTCCCTTATTATATAATTGATTACCAATGGTAGCCAGATTCAGATAAATTTGAGTCTTATACTCCTGTTTGGTATCAAGATCTAATGCTTTTTTGTAAGAATCGTATGCAATTTCCAACGCATTACTATCCAGATTTTTATATTCTGGTTTAGTATTCATATGAATTTGCAAAAAAATGTTACCACGATAAAACCAAGTTTTAGGGTCCATCATTGTTGCTTCGTTTGTAATACAGGGCTCAATGTTTTCTTTTGCTTTATCTAATTTTCCATTACGAAGATAATTATAAGCATCAGTACGTTTGGCTTTTTGAGCATTAACAAATGAAACTGCAAAAAGCACCAAAAATAAAATTGAAATTTTTTTCATATTTTTTAAATATTTAATGGATAATGGTTTAGATTTTTTTTGCAAAAATAATAAATTATAATATATCATCATCATCAGGGACTTGATTTTCAGAAAAATTATTTTCAATTAATTTAATTTCAGAATTTTCCTCAGTACTATTTTCAATATTCTCTTCATTATCAAGTATTTCTTCTTCCTCTTCGACTTCTACTTTCGCAACTGCAGCAATGGCATCACCTTCTTTTAAATTAATTAACCGTACACCTTGAGTTGCTCGGCCCATCACTCTCATTTCAAGAATAGCTAATCGAATAATTAATCCTGATTTATTGATAATCATTAAGTCGTCATTGTCAGTAACGTTTTTAATAGATATTAGGTGCCCAGTTTTTTCAGTTATATTTATAGTTTTAACACCCTTTCCGCCTCTATTTGTAATTCTATAGTCATCCAATTTTGAACGCTTGCCATAACCATTTTCTGAAACGACCAAAACGTCGTCTTGATCATTTTCGACACAAATCATGCCGATTACTTCATCATCTTTACCAGAAAGGGAAATACCGCGTACTCCTGTGGCATTTCTGCCCATTGGCCTAACGGTATTTTCATTGAATCGAATAGCTCTTCCCGATTTTAAAGCCATTAAAATTTCATTATTTCCATTTGTTAATTTAGCTTGTAAAAGCCTATCGCCTTCATTAACATTAATAGCATTAATTCCATTTTGACGTGGACGAGAATAAGCTAATAAGGAAGTTTTTTTAATGGTACCTTTTTGGGTACAAAGTATAATGTAATTATTATTAATATATTCGGGGTTAGTAATATCTTTAATATTGATGAAAGCTCTGATTTTATCATCAGGTTCAATATTGATTAGATTTTGAACTGCTCTACCCTTTGATGTTTTAGTTCCCTCGGGTATTTCAAAAACTCTAAGCCAAAAACATTTACCTTTTTCTGTGAAAAACAGCATATAATTATGCATAGATGCAACGTAAAGATATTCTAAAAAATCAGCATCTCGAATATTACTTCCTTTTGCGCCACGCCCGCCCCTATTTTGTCTGCGATATTCAGAAAGTGCTGTACGTTTAATATAGCCTAAGTGAGAAATTGTTATCACAACATCTTCATCAGCAATTGTATCTTCAATTCTAAAATCCTTTGCGGAATAAACTATCTCGGTTTTAGCCTCGTCGCCATACTTTTCTTTAATTTCTTTTAGTTCGTTTTTAATGATATCCATCCTTAAAGAAACGTCTGCCAAGACTTCATGATAATATGATATCAGCCGTTGAAGTTCCGCATAATCATTTATAATTTTTTCTCTTTCTAGTCCAGTAAGGCGTTGCAATCGCATTTCTAAAATTGCTTTTGCCTGAATTTCAGATAAACTAAATGATTCAATTAAACCAGCTTTAGCTTCGTCGGGTGTAAGCGAAGAACGAATCAATGCTATAACAGCATCAAGATGGTCGAGAGCAATTAGTAATCCTTCTAAAATGTGAGCCTTTTTTTGAGCTTCATTTAAATCAAATTGTGTTCGCCGTATCACTATTTCATGACGATGCTCTACAAAATATCGTATTAAATCTTTAAGATTTAACATAACAGGTCGTCCGTTTACTAAAGCGATGTTGTTAACACTGAAGGAACTCTGTAGAGGCGTAAGTTGGTATAGTTTATTAATTACGACATTGGTAATAGCATCTCGTTTTAAATCATATACTATCCGCATGCCATTTCTGTCTGATTCATCTCGAATATCTACAATACCATCAATTTTTTTATCATTGATAAGGTCAGCAGTTTTTTTGATTAATTCCGATTTATTAACCTGATATGGGATTGAAGTTACGATCAAAGAAACTCTTCCATTTTCATTTTCAATTTTTGTCTCACCTCTAACAACGATTCGACCCCTTCCCGTTTCGTACGCTTCTTTAACGCCGTCATAACCATAAATCAAACCTCCTGTGGGAAAATCAGGAGCTTTAATAAATTTCATCAATTCAGGTATGGTAATTTCTTTGTTGTCAATATACGCCATAATACCATCCACAACTTCTTTTAGATTATGTGGAGGCATATTGGTTGCCATGCCCACAGCAATTCCAGAAGAGCCGTTAATTAATAAGTTAGGAATTCGAGTTGGTAATACCGTAGGTTCTTGTAGGGTATCATCAAAATTCAATTTATAATCAACGGTATCTTTATAAATATCACTTAACATTTCTTCAGCAATTTTTTGAAGACGAGCTTCGGTATATCTCATTGCTGCAGGATTATCACCGTCTATTGAGCCAAAGTTTCCTTGTCCATCAACCAATGGATAACGCAAAGACCATTCCTGAGCCATTCTTACCATGGCATCGTATACCGAAGTATCTCCATGAGGGTGATATTTTCCTAATACTTCACCTACAATCCTTGCCGATTTTTTATATGGACGATTAGATAACACACCTAATTCATACATCCCAAAAAGCACTCTTCGGTGAACTGGTTTTAATCCATCACGCACATCTGGCAAGGCTCTTGCCACAATAACCGACATTGAATAATCAATGTAGGCTGATTTCATTTGGTTTTCAATGTTTACTTTAACTATTTTTCCGTGATCTTCCATTTTTATCCTTTAATACAAACATTTTAAATGATTTATGTTTATTCTTTTTCGCCTACGAATTTACAAAAATTTATGAATCAAATTGCATAACACCAATATTATTACTAACATTATCCTGTTGATAATTATTATTCTACTATAACGTTATAACTCATTTTTTTTTTACTTTTGAAGTGTAATGATTATTGTTATTATTTTTTTAATTGTTTAACTAAACAATGTAATTTTTCTTTTGTTACATAAAAAAAGGAGATTTATTAATGGAGGCAAAATTTTCACAAAGAGTTAAAGATGTATTAACTTATAGTCGCGAAGAAGCTTTACGATTAGGGAATGACTATATTGGAGTAGAACATCTTCTTTTAGGTATTATTCGGGATGGAGATGGAATGGCAGTTCAACTTTTATCAATGCTTGGCTTAGATTTAGTAAATATACGTCGCATTATTGAAAAGGCAATTTTAGTAAAAAATCCTAAAGGGCAAACTAATTCGGAAGATTTGCCTTTAGTAAAGCAGAGCGAACGAGCACTTAAGCTTACTTACCTTGAAGCAAAAATTTATCATAGTGAGCTCATTGGTACCGAGCATTTATTATTAGCCATCTTAAAAAATGATGATAATTTAGCTACGAAGATACTTCAAAAATTTGGAGTTGATTATGATTCTGTAAAAAACGAATTAAAAAACTTTTATGTTGATATGGATTCAAACACGAATATAGAAAAGAAATCAGAATTTCCCTATGACGATATTTCAGAAAATGATCCGGAAGAAACTGAAAAAAGTTTTGAAAGAAGTCAGAAAAAATCCGAAGAATCAAAGTCAAAAACATCAGTACTTGATAATTTTGGAAGGGATATAACAAAAGCTGCAGAAGAAAACCGTCTCGACCCAATAGTGGGCCGGGAAAAAGAACTTGAACGCATAGCTCAAATTCTTTGCAGACGGAAAAAAAATAATCCAATTTTAATTGGTGAACCAGGAGTTGGAAAATCAGCAATTGCCGAAGGCTTGGCATTGCGTATCGTTCAAAGAAAAATTTCACGAGCATTATTTAATAAACGTATATACATTTTAGATTTAGCCTCACTTGTAGCTGGCACGAAATATCGCGGGCAATTTGAAGAGCGTATTAAAGCTGTTTTAAGTGAATTAGAGAAAAACCATGATATTATTTTATTTATTGATGAAATACATACACTTGTTGGTGCTGGTAACGCTTCGGGTTCATTAGATGCTTCTAATATGTTCAAACCTGCTTTGGCTCGTGGTGATATTCAATGTATTGGAGCCACTACGCTTAATGAATACCGTCAATACATTGAAAAAGATGGTGCATTAGAACGCAGGTTCCAAAAGATTTTGGTTGAACCGACCACACCAGAAGAAACAATTGAAATATTAAGTAATATTAAAGAAAAATACGAAGACCATCATTTGGTAACATATACACCAGATGCTATAAAAGCTTGTGTTTCGCTTACTAATAGATACATGTCTGATCGTTATCTTCCCGATAAAGCTATTGATGCCTTAGATGAGGCTGGAGCCAGAGCTCACATTAGTAATATTAATGTACCTGCCCAAATTATAAATATTGAATCTCAAATTGAAGTCGTTAGAAACAACAAAACAAATGCAATAAATAGTCAAAAATTCGAAGAAGCAGCCAAGTTTCGCGATATTGAACGCAAATTGCAATCCGATCTTGAACTGGAGAAACATCGTTGGGAAGCAGATTCAAAAATTAACAGGCAGATCGTTTCTGAAGAAAAAGTAGCTGAAGTTGTTGCTATGATGACCGGTATTCCTGTTCAACGTATAGCCCGAAATGAAAGTGAACGTTTAATAAAAATGGAAAAAGAACTGGAAAATACAGTTATTGGACAAAATGAAGCAATTAAAAAAGTTGTTAAGGCTATTCGACGAAATCGTGCAGGGCTTAAAGATCCCAATAAACCTATTGGAACTTTTATTTTTCTGGGACCTACTGGTGTTGGAAAAACACATTTAGCGAAAGTGCTGGCTAAATATCTTTTTGATACTGAAGATTCACTTATTCGTATAGATATGAGTGAGTATATGGAAAAATTTGCCGTTTCTCGCCTAATTGGTGCTCCTCCAGGTTATGTTGGCTATGAAGAAGGTGGTCAATTAACAGAAAAAATTCGTAGGAAACCTTATTCTATCGTTTTACTTGATGAAATAGAAAAAGCACATCCAGATATTTTTCATCTTTTACTTCAAGTACTTGATGATGGCATGTTAACAGATAGCTTAGGCAGACGGGTTGATTTTAAGAATACTATTATTATAATGACCTCTAACATTGGTTCAAGGCAATTAAATGATTTTGGACAAGGTGTGGGGTTTGCTACATCTACTAAAATTGCCAACAGCGCCATCTATACACAGCGTGTAATTGAGAACGCTCTCAAAAAAACATTTGCACCTGAATTTCTTAACCGAATTGACGATGTCATTATTTTTAACTCTCTTGAACGAGAAGATATACACAAAATTGTCGATATCGAACTTTCATATCTTTATAAAAGGGTAACAGCCATGGGCTATGAAATCACTGTTACTACAAAAGCTAAAGATTTTATTGTTGAAAAAGGTTGGGATGAACAATTTGGCGCCCGTCCATTAAAACGTGCAATTCAAAAATATGTTGAAGATTTATTGGCTGAAGAAATTATTAAAACAAAACTTCAACAGAATGATGTTATTGTCATTGATTTTAACGAAGAAAAGCAAGAAATGTTTGTCAAAATTACCAAGAGTAAGAAGAAAGATAAACCCAACTAAAAGTTATTTATAACTTATCAAATAGCTGTTTTTGATAATCATTCTTAAGATTTTCTCCCTTATTAAATAGAAAATAATTCAATTCATTTTCTATTAATTTGAAATTTTCAGCATTCTTTTTATACATGTATTTTAAAGAGATTTCAAATCCATTATTTTCAAAATAAATTTGAGTTTTATTCTCATCTTCAATATAAAATGTTTCTGTATCTATTTTAGATTTAATTTTATACTTTTTCCATAGCAATTCTATTAAATTATCGGAATTAGTTCTACTTACATCTGAAAATATATACTCACCCATAATATATGCGTCGTTTACGCAATAATACAAAGCCTTAATATTATTTTCAAAGATAGTTTCCCTATAACCTATAACTTTTAAATCCAAACCATTAATTTGTATTGTATTGAAACAATTTGGCTTCCCATTAGCCTTAAATATTTGATTACAATTAGTTGAAAAAACAGAATTTCCAAATTGAATTGTTTTTTCAGTATTAAAAATGTGGGATTTGTTGTTTTTTTCAACAAAAACCAAAAACCTCAATAAAAGGTCATCTTTCAAACAGGGATCGTATGGACTCCGAATATTATGATCTTTAAAAAACTGGATATAATCATGGCTATACTTTCCATTCCTTAATTTAATGAAAAACAGACGAATCCTGATTTTATTTATAATAATTAAAATAATAATTATAAAAATTAAACCAATGATTATTAAAAATCCTAATTTTAAATCCATAAAGGTATCATTATAGCAATAAACCTTAAATTGCCAAAGGTATAATTAAAATTTATAACTGCCCAAATCTTTTGTATCAAAATTATTAATAAAACTTACCTTTTCAATGTTTTCTGCTCTTGCATTACGAATAAAAATTTCAGCTGATTTCCTGAATATATCATTTCTGTTGGCATCAAATAATAATAAATAACCAATAATCACATTTCCAGCCATTTCCACTAAACGACGAGAATGAAAATCATATAATTCAACATCATTGTGTTCGTTAACTTTTTCAACACTTTTAGAAAATTGATCGGTCATCTTCACTAAAATGTTTTTTAAGAAATCAAGATCTGGCTTAATTTTTTTGGTCGAAAAGTCAGCCAAAACTTTTTGAAACAGACCATTTCCTATATTTTTTATAGCTGCAACTACCTGAAGTTGAGATGTCCCCTCATAAATTGAAGTTATTCTGGCATCACGGTAAATTCGTTCAACCGGAAAATCTTTCATAAAACCGGTTCCTCCATGAATTTGAATAGCATCATATGCAATTTGATTGCAGTATTCGCTGGAAAAAAGCTTTAATAAAGGTGTAAAACCATCGGCAATTTTCTGATAATGTTTTTGTTCATTACGCTCGTCGGGAGTAAGATTCCTTTCTTTTTGGATAAAAGTATACGATTTAAATATATCCACGTATCTTGATGTTTCGTAGAGTAAAGTACGTATGGCATCAATTTTAACCTTCATATTGGTAAGCAATTCATAAACAGCTGGATAATTGATTATTGATTTACCAAATTGTTCCCGTTCCTGAGCATATTTAAGAGCTTCGCGATATGCTGCTTCTGCAATGCCAACCGATTGTGCTCCAACCCCTAATCGAGCAGAATTCATTAGCGACATTACATATTTAATCAAACCCATTTTGCGATCGCCAATAAGTTTTGCAGGAGCGTCTTTAAAAACCAGCTCACACGTAGGAGAACCTTTTATACCAAGTTTGTTTTCAATACGACGAACCGTAACAGCTTTAGCAGTACGATCATATACAAATAGCGAAAGTCCACGAGCGTCTTTTGTTCCTTCTTCAGATCTTGCCAGGACTAATGAAATATCGGCATCTCCATTTGTAATAAACCGTTTTACACCATTTAAAATCCAACATCCTTTATTTTCATCATAAGTTGCTTTTAATTGAACAGCTTGTAAATCGGAACCAGCATCTGGTTCTGTTAAATCCATTGCAGCAGTAGCACCATTATAAAACCTTGGTAAAAATTCATTTTTAATTTCATCGGAAGCAAATTCATGAATTGTTTCAGCGCAATCCTGTAACCCCCAAATGTTTGCAAATCCAGCATCTGCTCGGGAAACTATTTCGGCAGCCATAACATATGGAACTAATGAAAAATTTAATCCGCCATATTCTCTGGGTAATGACATTCCGATCATTCCTGTTTCGACAAGAACATCAAGGTTTTTCCGAGTTCCCTCTGCATAAACAACTTCGTTATCTATTAATTTTGGCCCAGTTTTATCAACTTCATCAGCATTTGCACTAATAATTTCTCCCGAAATTTCACCAATAACTTCAAGAATTTTATCATAACTATCCATTGCATCTTCGTAATCCAATGGTGCATAATCATATTTATCTTTATCGGCAAAATTGTTTTCCTTTAATCGAACAATTTTTTCCATTAATGAATGATGCAAATGAAATTTTAAATTTTCGTTATCTGTATAAAAATTTGACATGATATTTCTGAAATTTAAATGATTACTTCGAATTTTTTTTGTAATACTTTATCATTTTGGGTATTACATCCAACACACTTCCAATAACAACATAATCAGCAATTTGATTAATAGGCGCATTTGGATCGGTATTAATTGAAATTATTTGAGCCGATTGGTCCATTCCTGCACGATGTTGAACTGCACCAGAAATACCACAAGCTATATAAAGTTTGGGACGAACCGTAACTCCCGTTTGTCCGATTTGGCGTTCATGTTCTATTAAACCACTATCTACAGCTGCCCTTGAAGCTCCAACCTGAGCGCCAATTAAATCGGCAAGTTCAAATAATAATTTAAAATTTTCTTTTGATCCAACGCCATAGCCTCCTGCAATAATGATTTGAGCGCCTTTTATATTAATTTTCTGAGATTCAACATGCCGTTCAATTATTTTTACAATAAAATCCTCAGGTTTTATCCATTTTTCTACGTCAATCTTTTTAATTGATCCTTTGTAAGTTAACGATAGAATTTCTTTCTTCATAACTCCCTCTCTGACAGTTGCCATTTGGGGACGTGTCTCGGGATTGACAATAGTGGCAATAATATTTCCTCCAAATGCCGGACGTATCTGATACAAAAGGTTTTTGTATTCCTTCTGAGTACGAGTTTCATCGTAATTACCAATTTCAAGGCTTGTACAATCAGCAGTTAAACCGCAACGTAAAACTGAAGCTATTCGTGGGGCAAGGTCTCTGCCGACGGATGTTGCTCCAAAAAGTACAATTTGAGGTTTTTCTTCTCTAATTAAATTCATCAGGATACTCGAATGGGGCAATGTTGTATATGGAAATAACCTGGAATCATTAGCATAATGAATGATGTCGACACCAAATGGGAAAAGCTGGTCTTCTAAATTTGAAATATTGTTTCCAAAAACTACAGCTTCAAGTTTGCTACTCAACTGATTTGCAAGTTTCCGTCCTTTGGTCAATAATTCCAAACTAACATCCGCTATACTGCCTTCTTCAGTTATTTCACAATAAATAAATATATTATTCACGTTAGTAATATTTTCTGTTTACGATTATGTTTTGAAATAAATAATTAGAAAAAAGAATTGATTAACCAATAACATGGCCATCAATCAATTCCTTCATTAAAGAATCAATATCTTGATCATTTGATGTAAATGATTTTGATTCTTTATGTTGAAAGACAACATTTTCAATTTTTTTAACTTTGGTAGGCGAACCTGATAGTCCCAACATTTCAGCATCTGCATTAAGATCAATAACATTCCATTCCTCAATATTTAGATACGGGCGATGGGAATATAATTCTGTATAATCTTTAATTTCATCCTGAAGTTCCGTTATTGTTCGTGCATGTTTATACTTCATAATAAGCTTTGAATTTCTCGGACGACAAGCCGGGGCTGAACCGTGAACGGTAACTAATACTGGGAAAGGTGCAGAAACAATTTCAATTCCTCTTTCAAGACGACGCTTTACAATAATATGTTGTGTGTCAACTGACATAACATCTTCTACATACGTGATTTGAGGAATGTGCAGTTTTTCGGCTGTTTGTGGGCCAACCTGTGCTGTATCGCCATCAATAGCCTGACGTCCACATATTACCAAATCATATGGAACTAATTTTTTAATGGCTAATGAGATAGCATAAGAAGTTGCTAATGTATCGGAGCCGGCAAATTTACGATCAGTAATCAAATATCCGGCATCTGCACCACGATATAAAGCTTCGCGAATAATTTCTGCAGCACGGGACGGGCCCATTGTTAAAAGTATAATTTCTGCACCATCAATTTGTGTTTTGATGCGTAAAGCTAATTCTAAGGCATTCAGATCTTCAGGATTAAAAATGGCAGGTAAAGCAGCTCGGTTTACGGTACCGTCGGCTTTCATGGCATCTTTTCCAACATTGCGGGTATCGGGTACTTGTTTTGCTAATACAATGATTCTAAAACTCATGGTTAAATTTTTCTATTAATTTAAAAACCGTTTTTTGTAAAAATTACGGAGGCACAAAATTATAAATTTAGCGTAAATTATCAAGGAAAAAGGCTATCAGCATTCATCGCAGCCTTCAAGACTTTTCTGATAAACAAACATTGCTCTTTTGCTCATACCCATACTTGAGAAACCTCCGTCGTGGTAAAGGTTTTGCATGGTAACTTTTCGTGTAAGATCTGAAAATAGGGTAACACAATAGTTTGCACATTCTTCGGCAGTGGCATTACCTAAAGGAGACATCCTTTCGGTAAAATCCATTAATCCATCGATGCCTTTAACCCCACTTCCTGCAGTAGTCAGCGTTGGCGATTGTGAGATCGTATTTATTCGTATTCCTTTTTCTCGTCCATAAATATATCCGAAACTGCGTGCAATAGATTCAAGCACAGCTTTAGCATCAGCCATGTCATTGTATTCGAATAAAGTACGTTGAGCGGCTATGTAGGATAACGCAACAACCGAACCCCACTCATTGATTGCATCAAATTTTTTGGCTACTTGTAACATTTTGTGAAAGGATAAGGCAGAAATGTCAAGAGTTTTTTGGAAATAATCGTAATCGATATCATCATATGGTTTTTTCTTACGAACATTAGGCGACATTCCTATAGAATGGAGTATAAAATCAATTTTACCATCAAAGAATTCCATTGATTTCGTAAACAAGTTTTCTAAATCATGAACCTGAGTGGCATCAGCTGGTATAACAATAGTGTTACATTTTTTTGCTAAAAATTCAGTTTCTCCCATTCGAATAGAAACGGGAGTGTTTGTTAATATAATTGTTGCACCTTCATCATAGGCTTTTTCTGCAATTTTCCATGCAATAGATTTTTCATTTAGGGCTCCAAAGATTATACCTTTTTTCCCTTTCAATAAATTATATGTCATAAATTTAATAGTTTAATAATTCTTTAGCTGTTTCAACGGCAGCACTGGTAACTGTTTCATTGCTGAGCATTTTTGCAATTTCTGTTATTCGTTCTTCCGGATTTAATAGTTTGATGAAAGAAGTGGTTGTATTTCCTTTAATTTCTTTATATACAAAGTAGTGCGATGAGCTTTTCCCTGCAATTTGTGGCAAGTGGGTAATTGCAATTACCTGCATGTTATTACCCATATTTTGAAGAATATTTCCAACTTTACCTGCAATATCACCCGAAACTCCTATATCAATTTCATCAAAAATAACGGTGGGCAACAAATTACGTTGAGTAATTAAAGACTTAAGCCCTAACATCAGGCGAGACAATTCTCCACCGGAAGCAATACGTGAAATTTCGCTCACCTGCCCTCCCCTATTTGCATTAAAAAGGAATCTAATGATATCAACGCCATCACTAGTTAAGTCTTTTGTTATAGAATGTTCTATTTTAAATTGTGCATTAGGCATTCCAACCTGAGCTAAAATCTTTAATAATTCTTTTTCTATCTCAGAAAATGCATTTTTACGATTTTCGGAAATTTGCTGACTGAGTTTTATTAATGCTTCTTTTTGAAGTTGAATATCTAATTGTAATTCCGATATTTGCTTATCAGTAGATGAAATGGCAGATAATTTATCTATAAACGAATTTTTTAAATGAATTAATTCAATGATGGTTGTAACCCGATGTTTTTGTTCAAGACGATAAATGGAATCAAGACGATTGCTTATTGCTTCAATTTTAAGTGGATCGTAAATAATTTTATTTTGAAGGTGGTCAATTTCCGATGCAACATCATTTAATTCAATTTGGCAACTTTTTAACCGTTCGGAAATGTTTTTAATATCTGCATGAATATTCAATATGGGGTCAAGCAAACAAATTAATTCAGATAAACGGTTTAATAATGAATTGTCTGATTCGGATAGGCCTACATTTGCCAAAAATAAATTTGATTTTATTGATTCTGAATTTGTTAAGATTTTAAGTTCAGATTCCAATTCCTCTTGTTCATTTTCATTTTGAAAGTGAACATCTTCCAATTCATCGACAAGAAATTGATAATAATTCTGATCAGATTTCAATTGTTGCTCTTTTTCCAACAGTTCTTTCAATTTATTGTTCTTAGAACAATAAATATAATATTTTGATTTATACTCCTTTATTATTTGTTGATTTCCGGCAAAATTATCAACCAACGCTAACTGAAATGAGAAATCATTCAAGGCTATGGTTTTATGCTGAGAATGAATATCTACAAGTTTATCCCCAATTTCTTTTAAAAGGTTTAAATTTACGGGTGTATCGTTAATAAATGCCCTTGATTTTCCGGCAGGATTAATCTCTCTTCGTAAAAGAGCAATATCATCATAATCAAGATTATTTTTTTCAAAAAAATCATGCAGTCCATAATTTTGAATAGAAAAAGCACCCTCCACATAACATTTTTTTGATTTGTCCAACAGTACAAAAGTATCTGCACGCTGCCCAAGGATAAGAGATAGTGCTCCTAATAATATGGATTTACCCGCACCTGTTTCACCTGTAATTACAGAAAACCCTTTACTAAAATCAATTGACAGGTTCTGTATAAGTGCATAATTTTCAATACGAAGGTGCAATAACATATCGTAGTTAGTTAACAATAAGAAACAAATGTAATAAAGAAAACCTTAAAATTTACTTTTAATTAAGTATTTTCTGATATTTTGAAGAATTTGACGGGTCAATTTCTTTCAAGATATTGATGGCTTTGGTTTTATCTATAGGCGCAGCTTGCGAATAAACATTGATTAACTCATCACGTTTGGCATCCAAAAATAGCTGTAATAAAAACAAACCAGGTTTTTGACGATTTACTTTGCGAAGTAATTCCAGACTTTCAGAAACAGCAGTTCGTCCGTTTTCTATGTTTTCAGTCATTACATCCAAACCTAAGCGATGAAATTTATAACTTGCTTCACGTATTGGGCTATATGTTGTATTCATGATGTTTTCAATTAACCAATATCTATTTTTTGTACTTTCAAAAGCTTTCCATCCAGATTCAGTTGCATTTTGTGCAGAATTTAATATTGACTGAGCCTTTTCAAAATAAGGTGTACCCCCAAAAAGAGAATAGGAATCGCCATCATATCCAAGCACAATATTAACATAATAAGCCAATAAAGATGTGAGATTAGAGGTGAATGTATTTTCGTCGAAATCAAGAGGTTGATATTCAATGTATTTAAAATCAATATCATTATCTACATGATTGATTAGAACAGAGTTGTAATTGGTTTTATAGATCGGTCGGCGAATAACCAAATTTAATTTTCCTTTAAATTCATCACTGGAAACTCTTTCTGTAATTGTAATCATAAAAGTGCATTCAATGCGTTCTTCCACTTTATATTGATAATTCGACCATTTTCTATTGTTAATAAATTCATAAATAGCTTGCTGTAAGGTCTGATATACTTTTTTATCCGTACCTTCTACTTGCTGAGCGGTTACCTGTACAGAAGCATTAAATTCCTGAGCAAAAGCCTGAACGGAAAAAGTAAAAAGTATAAATGAGAAGATGATTTTACGCATAAAAATTGAATTAAACAATTTTAGCAAATGGATCTTTTTCAATCATTTGCTTTATTAAATCGGCAATATCTTTAGCAACTTCATTTTTTGATTTCAAATCAAATTCAGTAATATTGCCTTTTGAGTCAATGGCAGTAATTTTATTTGTAGCAACAGCAAACCCGGCCCCGTCATCATTTAATGAGTTTAAAAGAATCAGGTTTAGATTTTTTTGAATTATTTTTTTTTGCGCATTTGCAACTTCATTTTCAGTTTCGAGAGCAAAACCAGCTAAAAATTGCGAATCGCTTTTTTGTTTTCCTAAATCAGCTAATATATCTATGGTCGGCTTTAATCTTAATGATAAATCCGAATTTGATTTTTTAATTTTTTGTTTGTTAACAGTTATCGGAGTATAATCAGAAACAGCGGCAGCCATAATTGTAATATCTGTTTTAGGAAATAAATCAAGACAACAGTTATGCATTTCCTTCGCAGATGTTACTTTAGTACAGCTAATTGAAGGATGATTAGCTGACAATTTAGATGGTCCGGAAATCAAATGAACATCCGCACCTCTGTTTGCAAACTCTTCAGCTATACTAAATCCCATTAAACCTGATGAATGGTTTCCGATAAAACGTACAGGATCTATATTCTCATATGTAGGTCCAGCTGTTACCAAAATGCGTTTACCACAAAAATCATTACGGGTTTTAAAATATTTTTCAATGATATTATATATAATATCAGGCTCTTCCATTCTGCCACAACCAAATAATCCACTTGCTAATTCTCCGCTAGCAGGTGCTATAATCATATTCCCGTGCGATTGTAATGTTTCAACATTTTTTTGGGTTACCGGATGCAAAAACATATCAACATCCATTGCCGGTGCAAAGAAAACCGGACATTTTGCGGCAAAATATGTAGCAAGAAGCAAATTGTCGACAATTCCATTAGCAAATTTACCAATAGTGTTAGCTGAAGCCGGAGCTATAACAATTAAATCCGCCCAATTGCCCAAATCTACATGGCTATTCCATTGTCCATTTGTAAGATTGAAAGGTTCGATTAAAACTGGTCGCTGAGATAGAGTTGATAGGGTTAGTGGAGTAACAAAATCAACAGCTTTAGGTGTTAATATAACCTGAACATCAGCCCCTTCTTTTTTTAATAAACGAATTAAAAAAGGTATTTTATAAGCTGCAATACTTGCAGTTATTCCAATTATTATTTTTTTTCCCTTAATCATCAAAATGTCAGTTAATCCGATTTAATTAATGTGAATATTATTCTTTTAAAGGATTTCTAAAAAAGATATCGCCATCCAGAAACTCAGTAGTTGCTACTAACGTTGCTTTTGGCAAATGCTCATAATGTTTGGCAATTTCAATTTGTTCGCGGTTTTCAAATATTTCCTCCAGATTATCACTGGGTAAAGCAAACTGAGAAATTTTGTTATTTAATTCTTCTTTTACTTCAGCAGAAATTTGATTTGCTCTTTTCACAATAATATTGACAGATTCATAGATGTTATTTGTTGGAGCATTTAATTTTTCCACATCTCTGGTAATTGCAAGCATTTCTACTTTTGATTTTTTACTTTCCATGTTAAAAATAGTTTTTAATAAATTTTAAAGAATTTTTTTGCATTATATTGGCCTGATTTAAATACGAACTCTCGGGATAGGCCGAAATAAAGCTATCAAAAGCTTCAATTGCTGCTTGATACCTTTCTTTCTTCTTCGATTCTATACTTTTTAGTGCATATTTATAATTAGCTTTAATTATATTAAACATAATCTCTTCTTTATGGGGAGTATCGGGAAAATCCCTTAACACATTATTAAAAGTAGTGATAGCGGCCTTATAATCCTCCATTTTGAAATATAATTTAGCTGTTTCAAACGATTTTAGTTCTAATTTTCCCCTCAACTTATCCATTAATTCATTACATTTCGGAATACGTTCGCTTTGAGGATAAGCATTAATAAAAAGCTGAAACTCCTTAATCGATTCTGTAGTATTCGTCTGGTCAAGGTTATATTTTGGAGAATCCATATATTGGCAATAAGCACTCATATAAGCACACTCTTCAGCCAATTTACTATTTGGAAATTTTTTAGCAAATTGTTTAAAATAATAACTGGCTGTAATATAGTCATCTTGTTTAAAATAACTATATGCATAATAATAATTGATTTTTTCTACTTTATCGGTTCCCGCATAGACATTTATTAACTGATCAAAAAGTTGTTGCGCGCGATAATAATCTCCATGATCATAATAAGTTATGGCACGTTCAAATTTTTCGTTATTGTCATTACTTTTTAGTAATTTTTGATATTTACTGCACGAAATGAGTTGAAATGCAAATAATATTAGAATAAGGTATAAAAATCGTTTTACCATGCTGCAAAATTAATATTTTTAGTCGAATAAAAAACGTTAAAATTAAACAGTTATTATCATTTAAATAACATTAAAATAAATCAAAGTTATTTGCCTCTAAAAAAACATTTAGTTTTGCAGCGCAATTATATTTTTTTCAACAATTAATAAATCACACGAGATATGGATATATTTAAAAAAGTAAGAACCAATTTAGGTCCTATTGGACAATATGCCAAACAAGCTGATGGATATTTTATGTTTCCTAAATTAGAGGGAGAAATATCCAACAAGATGTTTTTCCACGGAAAAGAGCGATTGATTTGGAGCTTAAACAATTATCTTGGAATAGCCAACCTTCCCGAAGTCAGAAAAGCAGATTCTCAGGCTGCAAATGATTGGGGATTGGCATATCCTATGGGAGCAAGAATGATGTCGGGACAAACAAATTATCATGAACAGTTGGAAAGAGAATTAGCTGAATTTGAAGAAAAAGAAAGCGCTTATCTTTTAAATTTTGGCTATCAGGGAATGGTTTCAATTATTGATTCTCTACTCGATAGAAATGACGTTGTTGTTTATGATGCTGAAGCTCATGCTTGTATTATTGACGGATTACGCTTGCATATCGGAAAACGATTTGTTTATCCTCATAATAATATGGAAAAAATGGAAAAGCAACTTCTTCATGCGCAACATGTAGTTGATCAAACGGGCGGAGGAATTTTGGTTATTACAGAAGGCGTGTATGGTATGTCGGGTGATCTTGGAAAATTAGATGAAATTATAAAATTAAAACAAAAATATCATTTTAGATTATTAGTAGATGACGCTCATGGTTTTGGAACGATGGGAAAAACCGGAAAAGGTACTGGCGAATACTTTAATGTTCAGAAAGAAATAGACATTTATTTTGCTACTTTTGCTAAGGCGATGGCTGGCATAGGCGGCTTTGTTGCATCTAATGCTGATGTCATTGATTTTCTAAAACATACTATGCGATCACAAATTTTTGCAAAATCACTGCCCATGCCAATGGTTATCGGAGCATTGAAACGACTCGAAATAATTCGTACACAACCACAACTTAAAGATAAATTATGGACAATTGTAAGGGCTTTACAATCTGGGTTAAAAGAAAAAGGTTTTAATATCGGGAACACTCAATCTCCGGTTACTCCTGTTTTCCTGTCGGGAAGTGTACCGGAAGCTACGCAGTTAACACTTGATTTGAGAGAAAATTATAACATTTTTTGTTCAATTGTAACCTATCCTGTAGTTCCTAAGGGTGTTATTTTACTAAGATTAATACCAACAGCTGTTCATACCTTACAAGATGTAGAATATACAATTGATGCCTTTTCGAAGATAAAAGAAAATTTGAATAATGGCAAGTATTCAAAGGGAGATATTCCGGACATTCAAAACCTATAAAAAATTTTATTTAAAAAACCTGATTTAAGTAATAGAACCTATAAATTGTCGTATAATTAAATTTGAAAACTTTAAAAACAGAACACGGATTTTTGCTGAAAATAACAGATTAAAAACGGATTTTAATTTCAACTTGTCCGAATGATTTTCTGGGCTATCCGTTCTTATTATTCATGCCTGCATGAATAAAATCAGCGTTAAATCTGTTTGTATTATGATCAGCGTTTATCTGTTTTTTTCCGTGAAATCCGCGTCCTATTCTTTTTTAATACACGACATTTTACTTGCCCAATTACTTAGTAAATTTTATCAGGTTTTTTTATTTTTGATTGATTTTTTAAAATGAGAGAAAATATCTATAATAGAATGGCAATTTCCATTAATTCCATTGCATATTTTATTGTTTCATATTTGGTAGTATTTTTTCTTTCTCAGTTCATCACTATTATTACAACATTATCATGTAATATTCCGGTACAGCTTTTTTTTCATAAGATTGAATTTTTAGTACGAAGCACATCATGGACAAGCGATTCGGTTAAAATAGTTTTCAGTGCAGGACCTATTTCTGCACTTGTTTTGGGATTTATTTTTTTAATAATTTATACTAAAGTAATAGATACCGATGGTTTGCTTAAGTTGTTCTTTTTATGGGGCTTTATACATGGATTCACAATTTTTTTTGGTTCTATACTTATTGGAACATTTATAAACCAAGGCTTTGGATATGTTATTAACTGGCTCTATTTTTTTGATACAGCAAAATTATTAATAGTTGCCTTTTCAGCAATAATTATGCTTTTAATTGGACTAGCGGTTCCTAAATATTTTTTCACATCAGCAAACACATACTATAATAGTCAGCATCCGAAACAAAGAAAATCCTTCCTAATGGATCAAATATTAACTCCATGGTTGATTGGAGGAATATTAATAAATCTATTTAAGATATCGAATAACCAAGGGATTTATCAGTTTAGAATTTACGATATAATGCTGTTTGCCTCTTCCTTATTAATTATTCTGCCTTCTTTTTTCCAAACATATAAATATCCTGAATTGTATTTTGATGAAGAACCCAAAAGCTTTTTTATATCATGGAAAAGTGTTGTTATTAGTATTGTATTGCTACTTGTCTTAAAAATAGGTTTATACCGGGGAATACGACTCGGGTAGATGGATGCCATTATATTTTCAGCAAGGCAGATTTTGCGGTTTTCTGAGAAATTTTTTATTAATAACCTGAGCTTGGGCTAAGGTTATTACATTTTGCAGTAAGGCTGCCAACAGTTGTGGCGGGGATTATTGCATTTGTAATAAGGCTCCCAACAGTTGTGATGAGGGCTATTGCACTTTGCAATAAGGCTCCCAACAGTTGTGATGAGGGCTATTACACTTTGCAATAAGGCTCCCAACAGTTGTGGCGGGGATTATTGCATTTGTAATAAGGCTCCCAACAGTTGTGGCGGGGGTTATTGCATTTGTAATAAGGCTCCCAACAGTTGTGATGAGGGCTATTACACTTTGCAATAAGGTTCCCAACAGTTGTGGCGGGGGTTATTGCATTTTGCAATAAGGCTCCCAACATAAGGTTATGAAAAAAATATTAGTAAATTGTTGAATAATGATTTAATTTATAATGATTTTTCTGAGAAAATCGCCTTGCCTGGTAATTATTTTTAAGAAATAAATTCCTTGCCTGGAGTTTTTAAATTTAAAAATAAAATTCTTTTCATTCACAGCAGTAGCACGTTCTAAAACCTTTCCATAAATATCAATCATCATTATTTCCTGCATTTCCACAGGAGATTCTATGTTTAAAAAATAAGAGGTTACAGGGTTTGGAAATATTTTAATCGAATTTGCATCCAGTTGTTTTATTCCCGAATTTTCAGATTGTAATTGGACGTTAAGTATGGTTGTATTTAAATCGGTAACGGCGACATTTTGAATTGTTTTGGAATAATGACAGGGTGCCGAAAAAACAACTGTATAACTTCCCGCCTTGACCGGACGATGATAATCGCCCATGATCGCCGACGAATAAACATACGAGCTGTCAGCATCATGATTCTGTATAAAGACTTTTGCCTTTAATGGTTCTCCCGTCAAAGAATCGGTAACCGTTCCTGTTATCCCATAACTGGCCTGCTCTATATAATTTAAAAATGAACGGTAATTATAATTCCAATGCGATTCCAACTGGCTTGCCGGTAACAATTTTGTATTCGATAATTCTATCGTTACTTCACGGCAATGTTGAAAATAATTCATGTAATCCTGCCGTCCACCGGCTACTTCATACCATGCATAGCCATTCGTAATCCCATTATTCAAATCGGTCAAATAACCACTACTGTGTGCATGAACGGTATCGGCATATTCCCGGCTTACATTTACCCACCAGTTATTATCCGGATGTAGTTTTGCCCAGGTATCCCATGGATAATTCACTACTTCTGCTCCTCCATGAAAATTAGCCGACATCACAAAATGATGTGCCGACGCAAAATTCATGAAAAAGATTGTTTCTGGTTGCCAGGCTTCTCCGTCTGGATGTTGACCGTCCTCCGGATCAGGATAGTTCCTGTTCATATCCACTCCGTTGGCATTGTACCGGGTTGCTCCATTCACCGTATTATTTCCTCCGTGATAGGTTCCGTCCGGATTGGCTAACGGATTAATCCATATCACCATATGGTTTATCATGTTGGTTACCCGTGTATCTGTACCATAATTCGTCAATAAATAATCTATCAAATGAAGCATCAGCACATAACCACACACTTCATCTCCATGAATGGACGATGTATATAAAAACTCAGGCTCTCCTTCATCTTCGTTTACATTATCCGATATCTTTACAGCCAGCAACATTCGACCGCTCGCTAATACGCCAATGGTATCTATTTTACAAATATCCGGATGTGCTGCCTTAAACTGACTTAGTAAATCTAAATAAGCATTGTAAGTTGGGTAATAATCCCAATTTTGCCGGCTCTTTAAATCGATTTTATCTACCATTACCGGATGAATCAAATCTCCCTGATTAGGTAATAGGGTATATTTATACCCTAATTCCATAAACCGCGAAAATTCTTTACGATTTGCATATCCCCATACGGTATCTCCCTTAACATTGTCTATGGATATTATCTTGGTTATTTTATGTATCGCTTCCTTGCTGCCTATGGTAAACCGAAAATAAACTTCCGACTTCTTCGAAAATAATTGATCCAGCGGATTGTCTTTCCCCTGAAACTCCTGAGACTTACTCGTCCCTATAAATGCAATGTTTATTAAAATTAATAATATAAACGTAATTCTTCTTCTCATCTTTCCGCCTGTTTAATACTATTTCAAAGATAAAAAAAATAGGCAAATGAAAAACATTTGCCTATTCCTAAATTTTTTAAAAAACTATTTATTGATAATCAGCTTTTTTATAATCTTTTCATTTCCCGTTTGAATTTCTATAACGTAAACACCCGGATGCAACATGCTTAAATCAATTTTGTTAACGCAATTTTGACTCAATAACACTTGCTTATCTGTATAAACTAACTTACCCAATGAGTTATAAATAGTAATGTTGGATTTGGTATCTGACGAATTGAACGAGTAAAGTTGGAATATTCCGTTTCCAGGATTTGGATATATGGAAACGTTTTCTGCAGAATTTACCGTCGTTCCTGTAAGACCATCAATAACACCATCTTTAAGCGCGACATCAAATATATTTGCATCAAAATCACTAAATTCACATCCCGTTGGATTATTTGCCCATGAAATTTTTGATGCATCTGAGGAGATCGGTTTAAAAACGATATTACATAAAATGCCGTCATTAATATCGACGCCTTTGTTATCGGCAGTCCAAACAAAAGTAATCTTACCTGCTTCTGTATTGCCTACAATAGCCGGCTCTATTCCATTGAACCATTGGATAACGTTTTCAAAAGAAAGTTTTGAAGGATCATACTGGACAGTAAATTGGAAAGAACCAAGGTTGGAAAAAGCAGCTGCACGAACAGGAATAATCCATTTTCCTTCGGAGAAAGTTCCACGATCAAAAGACAAGGAAGTCGCTGTAGTGGTTTTACCTCCTTCTATACTTAAATAATTATCATCCGTTAGCGAATATGATGCATTGGCATCTCCATAAACAATACCATTGAAATTTTGAGTAACATTTTCATTATTTACAACAACGTCCTGATTATTAAAAAGCCAATCGCCCAAAGGAAAAGTTGTAATTATAGAGCCTATCCTTTTCTTAATCATTAAAATATCACTTGCAGTTAAGGAACCATTTCCATTAATATCGCCACAAGCTAAATAAATTCCTGATAAGAGGGTAATATTTGCAATATGTTTTTTAAATAATAAAGCATCTGTTGCCGTAACGCCGCCCCAGAGTTTGTTTGTCGAAACTTCCAGCGTATATGTTCCATCTGCTATTTCTGTAAATGCATAGTCTCCCGATGTATTAGTTGTTGTAGTTCCGATAACAGTTCCAGAACTGTTTTTCAGGTTTATTGATACATTACTCAATGGAGTGTTAGATGTATTGGGGTATGTAACTTTGCCGCCGATTGTATGTCCGACCGAACCGCCTATACATTCAATGGTTGCAGCCCAACCCAATGCCGTTTGAGATCCATCAGAGGTGAATTTAAAAGTCAAAGCGCCACTCGTATTTGAAGCGGTTATCTGACCTGGGGTTGTAGAACCCGAAAATGGACTTCCCTGAACTTGGGGCGAACTTGTATTTGCACCATTATATATGTATAACTTATCATAGCCACTTTCCGTACTAAATTGGTTAAAAGTAACCTTAAGCATTGCTCCCTGGGTCGCAGGATTAATTGTCATTACATAATTTTCATTATTGCTATAGCTTCCATTGGAACCACCCGAATCATAAAAGTTACCGGAACAAGTTGTTACCGTATTATTTCCCATTAAAATATTCTGTGCAACAACGATATAATCTTGTTTTGTCAACGTGGCAGTGTTAGTGCCATCCGAAATCGTAAGAGAAACATCATAGCTGCCAGCATCGGAATATGTTACCACAGGATTTTGCTCCGTGGAAGTTGATGGGGTTCCTCCTTCAAATGTCCATTGCCAACTTATAGGATTACCACATGAAACATCAGTAAAATGAACATTTTCGCCAAAAGTAATATTTGTTTTATCTGCAGAAAATGTAGGATTCAATCCACTATAAGGCTGTAATTGGACGTTTAGCGTCGTTGCATTTAAATCGGTAACGGCGACATTTTGAATTGTTTTGGAATAGTGACAGGGTGCCGAAAAAACAACAGTATAACTTCCCGCCTTGATCGGACGATGATAATCGCCCATGATCGCCGACGAGTAAACATACGAACTGTCAGCATCATGATTCTGTATAAAGACTTTCGCCTTTAGCGGTTCTCCCGTCAAAGAATCGGTAACCGTCCCTGTTATCCCATAACTGGCCTGCTCTATATAATTTAAAAATGAACGGTAATTATAATTCCAATGCGATTCCAACTGGCTTACCGGTAGTAATTTTGTATTCGATAATTCTATCGTTACTTCACGGCAATGTTGAAAAAAATTCATGTAATCCTGCCGGCCACCGGCTACTTCATACCATGCATAGCCATTCGTAATCCCATTATTCAAATCGGTCAAATAACCACTACTGTGTGCATGAACGGTATCGGCATATTCCCGACTTACATTTACCCACCAGTTATTATCCGGATGTAGTTTTGCCCAGGTATCCCATGGATAGTTTACCACTTCTGCTCCTCCATGAAAATTAGCCGACATCACAAAATGATGTGCCGACGCAAAATTCATGAAAAAGACTGTTTCTGGTTGCCAGGCTTCTCCGTCTGGATGTTGACCGTCCTCCGGATCAGGATAATTCCTGTTCATATCCACTCCGTTGGCATTGTACCGGGTTGCTCCATTCACCGTATTATTTCCTCCATGATAGGTTCCGTCCGGATTGGCTAACGGATTAATCCATATCACCATATGGTTTATCATGTTGGTTATCCGCGTATCTGTACCATAATTCGTCAATAAATAATCTATCAGATGAAGCATCAGCACGTAACCACACACTTCATCTCCATGAATGGACGATGTATATAAAAACTCAGGCTCTCCTTCATCTTCGTTTACATTATCCGATATCTTTACAGCCAGCAACATTCGACCACTCGCTAATACGCCAATGGTGTCTATTTTACAAATATCCGGATGTGCTGCCTTAAACTGACTTAGTAAATCTAAATAAGCATTGTAAGTTGGGTAATAATCCCAATTTTGCCGGCTCTTTAAATCGATCTTATCTACCATTACCGGATGAATCAAATCTCCCGGGTTAGGTAATAGAGTATATTTATACCCTAATTCCATAAACCGCGAAAATTCTTTACGATTTGCATATCCCCATACGGTATCTCCCTTAACATTGTCTATGGATATTGTCTTCGTTAATTTATGTATCGCTTCCTTGCTGCCTATGGTAAACCGAAAATAAACCTCCGACTTCTTCGAAAATAATTGATCCAGCGGATTGTCTTTCCCCTGAAATCCCTGAGACTTACTCGTCCCTATAAATGCAATGTTTATTAAAATTAATAATATAAACGTAATTCTTCTTCTCATTTCTCTGCTACTTTAAGCCATTAATTATTGATTCTATTTGATTATATGTTTGTTTTCCTACTTTTACAATGGGTAATCGTAAATTGTTTTGAGCTAAGCCTACAATTTCGAGAGCTGCTTTAATGCCTGAAGGGCTACCATCTGCAAAAATTGCTTCTATAAAGGGTAAAAGTTTTAGATGAATCTCGCGAGCTTTCTGAAAATTTCCTTTTAAACAAAGCTGAACCATTTCCGAAAATTCTTTTGGATATAAATGAGCCACAACAGAAATAACACCATTAGCACCACAAGACATCAACGGGAGTGTGAGCGCATCATCTCCGGAAATGACTAAGAAATCCTTCGGGCGATTTCTGATTATATTCATAATCTGAAGCATATTCCCGGATGCTTCTTTTATACCAATAATATTTTTATGTTCGTTCGCTAAAGTAATAACTGTTTCGGCAGATATGTTTACGCTCGTTCGGCCAGGAACATTATACAAAATCAAAGGAACGGGAGCAATACTTGCTATCGTTTTATAATGAAGATATAAACCACGTTGTTGCGGTTTATTATAATAAGGAGTAACTGATAATATTGCATCTATACCATCAAAAGAAGTAGATTTTATTTGATTTACAACTTCCTGAGTATTATTACCCCCCATTCCCAGCACAATTGGCACCCGCCGGTTAACAGTTTCTAAAATAAAATCTATAACCGCAGTTTTTTCATCCCACGACATCGTTGCAGCTTCGCCCGTTGTACCCAAAACTACAAAATAATTCACATTATTTTGTAATAAATGTTCAATAATTTTACCAAGGGAAGAAAAATCGATGGTACCCTGTTTATGAAATGGCGTTATTAAAGCAACGCCAGTTCCCGTAAATTTTTGCCACATTGTATTAATTGTTTAATGAGTTTAAATAATATAAAATTTGATGTATATAGTCTCTTAAATCAGTTGTTTCGTTATTTTTAAACATGAGATCATAATAATCGGAATTACCAGAATCAAATGACCCAATTTTAAATCCAGATTGGGATAAACCTGAAATATATTGGAGGGTAAAATTATTTTCAAGACTAAAATCAACGAGAATGTCAAAGGGTTCGCTAATAAATGGTTCAACAAACTTTGATATCGGCTTCCCATACCAGTTATAATTAGCCTTTGTAATTAAATCGCAGGAGAGTTTTTGAATAAAATAATGAGGCATCCGTTTGCTATTAAAGAATCCTATTGATTGTACTTTTTTGTTTTCATCCTGCCATTTCTTTATATACTCATTCACAATTTTATACTCTTCTTCATCTGAAAACGAATAGAGTACCCCAATATTTTTCGCATCAGTAAAATTAATAATCCGACGCTTTCTAATAGATTTATTGTTTAACAATTCTTTTTGAAAGAAGTAATTGCCTACCCTTTTCTTAAGTTTGGAAAATAATCTCACGGTTTTATAATTTGTTGTCATTTAAAACTATGCAATAATAAACTTCATGCAATTACTATTATTGTTAAAAATGTAAAATTAAAATTTATTGTCGTATCAAAAACTACAAAGAAGAATTAATTTAAATTATTTGATGTAGCACTGAAGAATTTCGCCAATATAAATATAATGAAAATCATTTGTGGGGTAGATTTCATGCGGAATCATTCTATCAATGAAATGATTGTTTTTTAAAACATCAGAATATATCTTTCGACATTCTATAATTAGCTTCGATTGTTTGTATGCTATGCAATTGTTTTTGGTGTAAAATGGCAGTAATCCTGTGGATTCGATTTTGTTAACATTTTTTCCTGAATTGCTCCCACAATAGTTTAGTATATCCCGATGCGTTTCCTCAAAAAAACAAAGCGAAAAAAGATCGTTTTTCTCCACAAATTGAAAGGTATAACGCTGCGGGCGAATAAAACATATTGCAATTTTCTTATTCCACAAAACACCAAAGCCACCCCAACTTGCCGTCATTGTATTGAAATTATTGAGGTTGCCTGCAGTTATTAACATCCAGTCAAGATCAAGTAACTTAAATGGATTTTCAGAAATTTCTTCTGGTTGAATTTCTTTGAATATATTTTCCATAAGTATTATTTTTGTCGAATAAAGAAATGATGATTTAACAAACAAAAATATTAATAATTTTGAAAATAACTTTTTTAGGAACAGGAACTTCTCAGGGAGTACCTGTTATTGCTTGTGAATGTAAAGTTTGTCAATCACATGACTCAAGGGATAAACGGTTAAGATCTTCAATTTTAGTCGAATATGAAAATGCAACGTTTATTGTTGATACTGGACCTGATTTCCGTGAACAAATGTTGCGAGCGCAGGTTAAGCGTTTGGATGCTATTTTAATTACACATGCCCATAAAGACCACATTGGTGGTTTGGATGACGTTCGGGCATTTAATTATAAACAACGGACATCCATAGATGTATATTCAAGAAGCGATGTTCAGGAATCAATTAAACGTGAATTTTCATATGCTTTTGCCAAAAATCGTTATCCTGGTGTGCCCAAAATTACTTTGCACACTATTGAAAATACCCCTTTTTTAATAAATAAAATTCCAATCATCCCAATTGATGTGTTGCATTATCGTATCCATGTTTTTGGATACCGCTTTGGTGATTTTACGTACATTACAGATGCCAACTACATATCGGATGATGAAAAGGGAAAAATAATGGGCACAAAAGTATTGGTAATTAATGCCCTACGAAAAGAAAAACACATTTCGCATTTTACATTAAATGAAGCCATTGAAATCATTTCGGAAATCAAACCACAACAAGCCTATCTGACTCATATTAGCCATTTAATGGGTTTGCATCAGGATGTTGAAAAGGAATTACCGGCTAACATAAATTTAGCTTATGATGGATTAACCATTAATGTATAAAAAGCAATTTGAATAAGAAGTTTTTATTCCAAGAGCTGTTGTTTCGTTTTTTGTTTATTTTTATAAACTTTTTATTCTGCATTTAATAATTCGATTTTCCGATAACTTCTCATGAAACGAAAAATTTTCAACTATTTTTTTGTCACACAATTTTTAATTTTAATAACTTGTTTTACTGCTTATTCTCAAAATTATTACCACGGTAATAAATGCAGAGTTATCGCATTCGAATTAAATGATAAAATTGATTTTGCTGCTTTAAAAAATATTGAAACACTATTTACGTATGCTCAAATTCAAAATGCAGATATTATCCTTTTGGATATTAATGCTAATGGTGATTTAACAAAAACATCCGATTCGATAAGCAACCTTATCCTTCAGTCAAAAATTCCGGTATATGCCCTCATCAATGATCAAGCAGTTTCGGCTGGTGCCGCTATTGCGTTATCTTGTAAAAGATTATACATGAAACCCTATGCTCAAATAGGCGGAAACTTTATGATTGATCGGAACAAAAGAAAATCATCAATTAAATTTCAATTATATCAAGATTACCTATCAACAGCAAATGGCAAATTTCAAAAGCAAAATTCATCATCAGCTACACCAATACTATTATCAGCATCAGAAGCCTATGCAAATCATTTAAGTGAAGGATGTGCAAATAATATTCCACAAGCTCTTGAGTTAGCTGGCATAAATAATTATAAAATCATTAAGCAGCATACCAGCCTATTTAACCAAATTATTGGATTTTTGACAAACCCGGTAGTTTGTGGAATTTTAATAATAATTATTGTTGGTGGATTATACTTCGAAATGGAATCTCCGGAATTCGGGTTTCCTCTTTTTGCTTCAATTATTTCAGCTTCCATCTATTTTACTTCATTATACATAGGAGGTTCTGCGTCTTATTGGGAAATATTTGTTTTTATTGGGGGTATTATTTTATTAAGCCTTGAAGTTTTTGCAAACCCCGGGTTTGGTATTTCAGGGATTGCAGGCATCATTCTTATAGGTTTGGGGTTCTTTTTATGTTTACTGAACAATCATTTCTATGATTTCTCAAGCATATCGCATTATCTTATTTTTCAATCGTTAACTGTCGTTATTTGCTCAATGATATTTTCGGTGATTGGCTCTTTTTATTTAAGTAAAAAAATACATACGTATCCGAATTTATTGAAGTACTTTTCTTTTAAAATTATTCAAAAACGGAATAATTCATCATCTAAAGAGCCATTAAATCTTTTGATAGGAAAAAGTGGGATAGCATATACAAAATTGTATCCTACCGGAAAAATTATTATCGGAAAAGAAATTTATGAAGCAACATCGGAAGTTCCTGTTATTGAAAAGAATGAAAAAATTCTTGTTACAAAAATAGAAACTTCTCAGCTTTATGTTAAGAAATTATAAATTTGCATTTCTATTTTGAAGATAATTTATCCCGTTTCCGATTTAGTATAATTATACCGTCCTAAATGAATATTTTATCTTTTCAATATCATATTTCAGGTTATCAATATCTTCGTAAACATAAAGTAAAGAAAAAGGCAACATAAAAGTATTTTTTTCGTTTCTTATTCTATGATAAAGGGTATAAACATACATAAATCCTATGGCAGTCTTAATGTATTAAAAGGCATTAATATTGAAATACATGAAGGAGAGGTTGTATCAATTGTTGGAGCTTCGGGAGCCGGAAAATCTACCTTGCTTCATCTTTTGGGTACGCTTGATAAAGTTGATTCTGGTAGTATAGAAATTAATAATGAACAGGTGAATAATTTCACTGATAAAAAGTTATCGGATTTTAGAAACCATAATATCGGTTTTATATTCCAATTTCATCATTTATTGCCGGAATTTACAGCAATTGAAAATGTTTGTATTCCCGCTTTTATCGCAAAAAAGTCAAAAAAAGAAGCTGAAGCCCGGGCTCTCGAACTTATTGATTTTTTAGGCTTATCAGATCGCATCCATCATAAGCCGGCACAACTTTCGGGCGGCGAACAACAACGTCTGGCCGTAGCACGGGCATTAATTAATTCGCCCAAGGTAATTTTGGCTGATGAACCCTCGGGTAACCTTGATTCTGAAAATGCAAGGGAACTTCACAAGCTCTTTTTCTCGCTACGGGATAAATTTAACCAAACCTTTTTAATAGTTACTCACAACGAGGAACTCGCTCATATGGCGGACAGAAAATTAACCATCAAAGACGGCATTATCATAAACTAAGAATTTGCAAATCATCGGAACATGACTCTAAAAATTAAAACTACAGGATTTTTCATTTTGCTTCAACTTGCATTTCTGAATACATGGGCACAGGACATTGCCATGAATAACAATCAGGAACAATATCGCTTGTTCGAAGCCTCCATCGTGAAAGCAGAAGAATTTCTGAAAGCAAAAGATTATAAAAATGCCAAGATCGAATATAAAAATGCGCTTAAAATACGCCCGGAGGCTATTTATCCAAAAGATAAAATTGAGCAAATCAACAAGCTGTTTGATGATCCCGAAGATGAAAAAGCTTTTAACCAGGCCATAGAAAACGGCAACAATTATTTGTCGGCTAATGATCCCGATAAAGCTAAAACTGAATTTGAAAAGGCATTATCTTTAAAACCTGACGATAAATATTCCAGAAGCAAAATCAGAGAATTAAAAGTGATTATTGCTAATCAGCAGGATATTAAAAAACTTTTCGATAAATCCATTTCGGAAGCCGACAATTTATACAAAAACGGAGACCTGACCCCGGCTTTACAAAAATACCGTCATGCGGATTCCCTGCTGCCCAATCAGGAGTATCCCCAGACACAAATTTCCACCATTGAAAAAACTTTTGCCGATAAAAAAGCCATTCAGGACAACTACGACAATGCCATAACCGAAGCCGACAATTTTTATATTGCAAAAAATTTCGAAAAGGCCAAGTCTCAATATCTACTGGCATCCAAGCTCAAACCCGGAGAGCATTACCCCATTAACATGATTGAGCAGATCAATTCTAAAGGAAATTCAACAGAAACCGAGACCGAAACCATCCCCACCACCCCGGATATTGTCGCTCAAAAAACCGAAGAGGTAAAACCTGCGACCAAAGATTCCGTTACCCAAACTCCGACTCTGCTGGCCGATAATACCGTAGCAAAGACAGAAACAAAAACTGAAACGAAAACGGACGTAAAATCAGAAGAAAAGGCAAAAAACAAAACAGAAGACAATACGGAAAGAAATCCGGAAGTCAACGAATTGCTGCAAACCCAAAAACAAAAAACTTCCAACAAGCTGGATAATCTGAAATCTGCCTTCGAAACTTCCAAAGATTTGCTGAAAAAGGATATTAAAAATACCAAAAAGAAATTAAAAGAAACTTCGCTGGCTGACAATAAAACGGAAGTCAAAAAAGACAGCCTGACAAAAAAAGAGGAAGTCAAATCCCCTGAAGCAAAAAAACCGGCTAAAGAAAAAGCAACTAAAACTCTGGATACCCTTGCCAGTAAACCAGCCGGAAATCCGGTAAAAGAAATAAAAAAAGAACCGGTGATTGAAAAACCAAGCCTGACTCCGGAGCAAATTCAAAACCAGGAAAATTATAAAAAATCTATTGCCGAAGGCGACAGACTTCTTGCCTCCAAATCCTACGATATGGCTCTTGAATCCTATAAAAATGCGCTTCATCTCCTGCCCAACGAGAGCTATCCCAATGAAAAGATAAACGAAATCATCGGTTTATTTACGGCTCACATCGCCGCTACACTTAACGAAGCCAATACCAAAATCACTGCAAATACAGAGAAAAAGTTTAATTTCCCGGCCGCTGACCTTAAAAACAAGAAAAACAATTACCTTTTGTTAAAAGCCAAAGTACTTGGAAATAAATCTCCCAAAATATTTGTAAACTATGGTAAAGACGCACAAAAGAATGGCGGCATTGTGCTGAAAAACATAACGGATGCCAATTTATCCTTCTACCTTATCCGCATCAGTAGCCAGGATTTATGGATTCGCCTCGACAATTCATGGATAGGCCTGTATCCGGCAGGCGGAGATATCGAAGTAGAAACAATGCAAATTTGTAATCCCGAATAGAAATCAGAAAATTACGATAAATAATGGAACAATATTTTAAAAAGTTTAGAACAAATATTATTGGGATTGATCAGGAATTTGAATCTCCTTACGGAAAACAAAAGATAATATATGCCGACTGGGTAGCCAGCGGACGTTTATATAAGCCCATCGAAAACAAACTGGCAAAGACTTTTGGGCCCTTTGTCGGAAACACCCATACCGAAACCAGCGAAACGGGGACATTAATGACTAAGGCATATCATTATGCCCATGAAATTATCAAGGAGCATGTCAATGCAGGCTCAAACGATGTTATTATTACCGCCGGCTTTGGAATGACCGGAGTCATCAGCAAGTTTCAGCGGATATTGGGACTAAAAACCTGTGGTATTCTGCGCGACAAAAAATGCCTTCAGCAATCCGAACGGCCCGTCGTATTTCTGACACATATGGAACACCATTCCAACCAGACTTCCTGGTACGAAACCGTAGCCGAAGTAGTGGTGCTGACTCCCGATGAAAACTTATTAGTCGATCCCCGGGAACTCGAAGCCCAGCTTCGTAAGTATTCCGACCGCAAACTGAAAATCGGATCCTTCTCAGCCTGCTCCAATGTAACAGGAATTGAAACGCCCTATCACCAGTTAGCCAAAATCATGCACCAGCATGGTGGGTTATGTTTTGTGGATTTCGCCGCCTCGGCTCCCTATGTCAACATCGACATGCACCCCGGCGATCCTATGGAAAAATTAGATGCCATTTTCTTTTCCCCCCATAAATTCTTGGGAGGTCCCGGAACATCGGGCGTCCTTATTTTTGATTCGTCCATGTATAAACCATTTGCCCCCGATCAACCCGGAGGAGGAACCGTGGATTGGACCAACCCCTGGGGCGAATATAAATACGTGGATAATATTGAACTGCGCGAAGACGGAGGCACTCCCGGTTTCCTCCAGGCAATAAAATCAGCCTTATGCATTAAACTCAAGGAAAATATCGGCGTAGATAAAATGCGCGAAAGAGAAGACGAACTGTTGGAAATAGCCTTTAAAGAACTTCCAAAAGTTCCTAATATACACATCCTTGCCGATAATGTAAAGAAACGTCTGGGTATTTTGTCGTTTTATATCGACGATATCCATTACAACCTTATCGTAAAATTGCTGAATGATCATTTCGGGATACAGGTACGCGGAGGATGCGCCTGTGCCGGAACCTACGGGCATTTTTTATTAAATGTATCTCACGAACAATCGAATCATATCACCCAACAGATTAACCGGGGCGATTTCTCGGAAAAACCTGGCTGGGTTCGCTTGTCGCTCCACCCTACCCTGACCAACGACGAACTGTACTACATCGTTGATGCTATCCGGGAAGTATCCGAAAAACATAAGGAATGGGAAAAGGATTACGTTTACAACAAACACACCAATGAATTCCGCAATATCAATGAAGCAGAGGACAAAACATCATTGGTAAAGCCCTGGTTTAAAATATAGCCGGTGCAGAAGGCTAACCTGCTGAAGGTACCAAATGCCGGCAACATCTGATACATGAACCCTATGACCAGTAACAACAAACTTATACTGATCAAAGTTTTCCATACGCTGGCATGATCCTGAGATTCCTCCCTTCGGTCGGAATGACTGCCCACAAAATGGTGATAAGGGGGATGGAGCGTGGGCGGCGCAGCCGCCCACGCTCCATCCCCCTTAATTTTAAGAACGACTGGTCATTCCGACCGAAGGGAGGAATCTCTAACAAAAACAACAAGTTTTTCATTACAAGCCTTACCCGTTTTTTCATTGAACGGAAATACACCCCGAATACTCGAAAACGCTATGTTACGAGCGAATTTGCAAATTCCGATCAGCAAAGAAATTGTAGCAACCTTATTTATTCCATCCTAATTTAAGAATAATATATGCTAAAATTAAACCACCTATAACAGTCCCAATGATTGTTACCGTCCATCCATTAAATAAAATTTTTGAAATCCAAAATTTGTCTTTATTATCATTATGTGATATAGACGATTTCGGTATAACATTTAAATTGTCTGAAATAATAGAATTTTGTCCACTCTGTACTACTTGACCATAATTGTTACTAATATTTATTTTTTGACTATTCTCATTTTTATTGTCTATATCACTGAAGTATTTTATGAAACCTCCTTGGTCTTTGAAATTCATGGACAAGATCTTATCCATACGAACTAATTGATAATTTCCGTAACCAAATTTATGAGCATTAAGCAACCCAAGGTCCTGTCCAATCTCACAGACTGTATTTATAGCAAATTTAGCTATTTCTCTGTCTACTTTGAACATTTTAGAGAAAAGATAATCCGTCGGATTTCTTCTTTCTGTTCTATTAATGTTATAGTCGATATAATAGTTAAAAACTTTGTCTATTAACTCTATTTGCTCGGAAGTGTAAATCATTTTTAAGGTTGCTTTTGACTTTCGAAACTATATATAGTAGCATATTTTCGGGTGTTGTACCGTTCGCACTTTGCTAATGTTTGTGTATAAAACCACTTCTCGCTTACCATTACAACAATAATTGATATATTTTTTGTTAGGTATTAGTGCTTTCTTCATCATTAATTTTTGTTTCAAAATCAGATTTGATGTCTGGAAATACATTAAGCATATTTTTACATGCTTCCAGAAAATAATTAGTTGATAATTCGAGTGCTAACATCGAATAACCAACCTCTATTTCGCTTTCAATGCCTTTCCCTTTTTGTTGTTCAGACATGCGCGAAAATGACATTGGGAAAGTATGAGTTTGATTAGACAAAAACTTATACAGTCCTTTATAATACAATTTATCATTCCCCATTCTCTCTTCAATTTCATCCCTACTAAATGCAAAAGTATTATTTCCATTTAAAAAGCTTTTTTGTTTCTTAGTATCAAGTTTTTTAAAAAACATATTCTCTTGAATTTGCCTTAATAGTTTTAGTTTCATTTTTTCATATATTTTGGAATTTTCTTCTCCCCAAAAATTAAACATATCATATCTGTTTTTTGTGTCATTTAGATCAAATAGCAATTTCCTAAACTCCCATTCTTCTTGGCTGATCTCTTCTATACAGAAGTAAAAAAAGACGTGATAATTTTCAATCAAATTTCGTGTTAAAGAAAACAAAGATACACAGTCCCAATGTGTGCAATTACTAAAAATATTAGGTGATAAATTAGAAATGCTTACAGCTGTCGTACAAAGTCGAGTATATAAAATTGATGTCATAGCGCTTTTGTAATTTACATATCTCCCAGCGACGCTTTGAGAAATTGGAATTCCTATCTTTAGTACTCTCTCAAATTTTTCTTTTTGTAACTTATATTTTTCTTGTATTTCGTTCATGGCAATCTCTCTTAGCATTACACTCTTTTGTACCTCCTAATCTTTTCAGCAGTATCCATCCATTTCTAATGAAAGCTCCCGAAAAATCCAGCTTCTTCTTACAAAAGTAAATTAATTCTGTTAAAAACATCATCAAACGTACTTTTTTATTTTCTATTCCCTTTTTCCTCATTTCCTTAAAAATTATTTTGCAGTTAAAATCATTTAATGTAGCTTTGTAATCAGGAAAGGGATGGTAGTGTACCCGCAAAGTAAACTTATATTAACGTATACGCTGAAATGATGATTGCTACCGGAAAGATAACTGTTCTCATCGTGGATGATGAACCTGCGGCATGCGATGCGCTTGCCTTTCTTTTGAACGATTACCCCGAAATCTACCTTGCGGGCATTGCTCACAGCGCCGATGAGGCATTAACGATGATCCTTAAGCAGTGCCCCGACATTCTCTTTCTTGATGTGCAGATGCCGGGGAAAGATGGATTTTACCTGGTCAATAAACTGAAGGAATTTTCCTTACATCCCGTCATTATCTTTTTTACCGCTCATTATGAATACACCATTCCTGCCTTACGCGAACGGGCGTTTGACTTTCTGATGAAACCCATTGACGAACTGGAACTACGCAATGCCATTGCCCGCTACAAAGCCATGT
>Ga0183100_1000411_pt1 | contig 36769 bp, 27 predicted proteins | sample Biomet2_FD_127789 | JGI IMG/M metagenome (GOLD analysis project Ga0183100, IMG submission 127789) | Microbial communities from bioreactor (seeded with anoxic lake sediment) at LBNL, California, USA - Biofuel metagenome 2 | ecosystem: Engineered > Bioreactor > Anaerobic > Unclassified ... | reverse complement strand
CCGATGCTTTCCTGCAACTTCACTCTATAGTTGAGACAGCGAAAAAACATACTCAGACATCATACAAAGCAATCCGTAGCCTTTTTGATGTCACCGATTGCCATGCATTTGGCTGAATAGTTACAAATAATAAAAAGCTATCAGCAATGAAATATATTTATTATATAGTTTTTATGGTTATATTGGTTTCCTCCTGTTCAAATAAAACCAAACAGATAGAAAAAGCAAAAAAAGATAGTTTGAATGCGGTTTATTCCATAAACACAGCAGATAAAAATGGCATTCATGTCCTTGACTCTTTACAGCGCCATGAGGATTTAGGAAACTTAATGAAACTCCACTACCGAGGAATAATCGATTTTCCGACGGGACGAGAATCGGAATGTAATATTATGGTATATCGATACCAAAACTGTATTGATGGAGTTTATGTGATGACCCTCAAAGATCTAAAAACTAAAAAAAAACAAGTACATAAAGGACGGATGATTGGCATTAAAGGAGGCGCAATTAATATTGATGCTACCCTATACCAAATTACCCCTTTCAACGGAGGAAAAATAATGGAATTCCTTTTTATACAAGACTTTTTACAATTCATCGCAAACACTCCTCAAAACCCGAAAGAAACTTCTAAGAACGTCCTTACGCTACAAAATAGACCTTCATGGATGAAGAACCACCCATATAAACATTGTGAAAAAACTATCTGGAAATAATCAGGCCCCATTTTAGACAAATAAGAGATGAAGTTGTTAATTTAACAACTTCATCTCTTATTTGTACTAATAAAGTTTACTTATACAATCTCTCTAGAACAAAATATTTCTGAGAGCAAAAAAACATTTAACTTTGTATTGTCAAAAGGAGATCATCGGAATCTATAACCCGAATTTCCTGACGACAACGCAACAAGAGTGGTGAATAAACAACTTTCCATTTTCTACTAATAAATGCTCTCACAGACACTGTAACGGGCTTGCACAGTCTGCTAAAAGCAAGGAAGCACCACCGGGAAGTTAAAATATTAAGGATATAAGAGTCTTTTCATAGTATATTGAGTTAACTGTTTTGAAGGAAGAGTGCCGTGAGGCACACTTCCTTTTTTTGGGTCCTTACCATTATTTATTTCATCAGTTTATTTCAAGAAATCATCTTCTCAAGTTAACATTTTTCATTTGCAATTTTCACAATTCAAAAAGTCGTTTTTCTGTCTTTATCAAAGTTCCATATAAAAGGAATAAAGAAATTAAGTTATCAAAACAACAATCTCACTTTAATATTTTCTTAATTAATACTTATTCTAATGGCTATTTTAAATAAACACTTTGCAAATCCATTTATCTGCAGTAAATTCGCATCAACAAACAGAACATATAGAGTCTTTTCATAGTATATTGAGTTAACATTTTGCAGGAGGAAACGAGCCGTGAGGCACCTTTCCTCTTTTTTATTTGTTTTCTAGTACAAAAAATATTAGTTAGTTGCTTATTTATCAACTTTATATTTGATTTATATTAACAAAATCTATTTTTTACATTAACACTATTCCATACTATTGCAGAAACAGATTAATCTTATTATTTTTGTACCGACAAATAAAGAACAACAAGTTTTTTCATAAGCATTATTAAAGTAACTATTTAAAAGTAAGGATGCCGGGAGGCATCCTTACTTTATTTTATTTGTTGTTATTCCTCTTGCCTTTACATATGAAACTTTCAAGAATATTCTCAAAGAAGTTTATATATGGAAAAAGATCTATAACGAAAAAAAGAAATGGAATTACTGCTGTCTGCAACAAGTTTTACTCTTACAGTACTTTCAAAAAACAGAAAGAGTGTTCTGACAGACCATGAAATGAGGGAAATTCTAGTTTTGTTTCATTTTAGTCATTGTAAAGACCTGAGATTTTTCTATCTCCATGGAATCAGTATTCACCTGCGTCACGATTTTCCATATGTAATTTCCTATAACAGGTTTGTAGAAGTACAAAGTCACGTATTTCTCAAATTTATGTTTTGTCTGAAGATGTATGCCTTAGGGCACTGTATGGGTATAACCTGCGTGGACAGTATGATGATTCCTGTATGCCATAACATTCGAAAATCTGTCCATAAGGTCTTCAAAAGATTTTCCATAGACGGTAATGGAACGATGGGATGGTGTCATGGCTTCAAGCTGCATTTTACTTGTAATGACGACGGAAAAATGCGCTCTTTTTGCTGATGACCGGACTCAGAGGTAAACTAAAAAACAAACGAATCCCTCTTTGGGATAAAATCAGGGTACGCAAAAGATAGATTATTGAATCTATAAATGATCGGCTCAAAAAAAAGTTCAAGCCCCATTCCAAACACCGTTACAACTTCATCATCAATTTTGTTACCGTTATTACTGCTTACTGTTTCTTTGACAATAAGCCACAAGCTCTCTCTGGATATGAAGTTCTGAAAACAAATCAACTTTTCTAATTTCTTATCCCGAACTCAATTATCTATCTACATTTATTATCTTTCAATTTATTTTCTTCCCTCTCAAGTTAATGCAACAAGTAATCCGTTCAAAATTCCGAATAATATTTAATATGACAAGGACAAACACATATAAAAATTTTAAGCTATACATAAAGCCAGACAAAATAAGATGTCTTTCAAAATTTCTTTGTTGTATTTTCAACAAATGGTCTCACAATTTTGACAAATGCGAACATTAAAAAAAGATTCTTTATCGAATAAAATACTATAAAAAAAAGGAAAAACCACCATAGAAATTTTACATAAATAGGTTTACATCTCTACTTTTCACATAACAACAAAACATGTTTTCATACATCAAAAGGTAAGTGAAAAGCCTTAACGAATATCTTTCACCAAAGATACGCTAGATGTCCACATAACAATTGAGAAACTGAATATTAGAAAGTACGTTCATGCCAAATATGCTGAATGAAAGATAAATCCAACACTTCTATTCGAACAGTGTAATAACCCGTAGGCAACCGGCCGATATCAAACCAGACGCGCCCGTTAGTTACTTGATCCCGTCCCGTAAAATCAGTATCATTAGATTTAATACGTACATTAACCCATTGGTCCTCATAGTCCCGTAATGTAATAAAGAGCGTATCACGTACTGGATTATTCACACACGCATTGTTTCGTGCAAAAGCAGGTAATTCAGCTGTATGACAAGAAACAAAAAACAACAATACTAATAAGAACAACTGACAAAACAGAACATTCATTCTTTTCATAATTTCCAATTTAAAATCTCAACGAAGATACTCATTCTTACTAACAGCACATATCATCAAACAAGAAAAGCTCAATATTTCTTATACTTATATCGAAGTGCTTTTTTAAAATCAATCCTACATTTTATTATATTGCTGTCCGATAAAAATATACGATATAGCTGTATTTGACTTATAGTCAATCACTTTTTGCTCTTTTGTAAAAAAATGCTTGTCTTTTCTCCTTGTGTGAAATTGATAACGAAATGGTGAAAATGAATGACTTTATCCATTAGATCGACTTAAAAGAGAAGCAATTTACTATAAAAACAGCAATTTTGCTAATACACAAAAGTTTTATCGGACAGCAATAATTTTATTATTGCTGCCGGATAAAAGATTTTAAGAATTAAAAATAAGGGGCTGAATTCTAACAATAAATTCAGCCCCTTATCTTTAAGATAATACATCACCTACATTTTCAAAAAAGAATATACATTTTTTGAATCAGTTTTAATGTTTACCGGTATTTTGTACTTTTATTATTTTCAACCTTACCAAACATCTTCCTGTTCAGCTCCAGCAAAGATGTTTTTAGGAACCATTTCGAAGGTATCAAAATCAAACTGCGCCGCAGAATTTTCAAGAATTGATTTGAAACGCATGTAGTAAACCTTTTTTTGATCAAGATAACCACGATAAATAATCTGACGTAACTTTACACCACCTTCACCGTCTCGCCCGGGAATAGACCCACTCTTACTTGGATAACCAAAACAAGAAGGACATTTCATGTAACCATGAATATAAAGTGTTTTATCGTTTTCGCGATTTGCATCTCCGTCATTACCATCTGCAATCCAACCAACTTTAGGATTAGCATTAGGACGAATACGCATATCAACAGGCAGCCCAATAGCATTCAAATTATCAGGGTTCGTCCCAATATAGGGCTGACACATTCCACGCGCCTCACTTGTAGCGTACATAATACGAATTTCATAAGTACCACTAAACGGAACAGGTGGCAATTTGTAAGTAATGTCATACTGACCAAGATATGTAGGCTCATCTCCTTCATAAGCCAAATCACCCTCAACAGCCCAAGGCTCCAATTGGAAATTGTTGGTTTCGTCCGAATAATCCATATTTGCACAATAGCCAGGTGGAATATAATAGGTACAATTTTGGTGAACAAGACGCAAACCGTTCGTCATCAGTTCCGGTTGCATGGACAGAACATCCCATCGCATACGCTCATTTAGCACCTTATTAACCACATCATCAGAATACCATAGCACACGGTCAATCGGATAATAATAACCATTAACAGCAGCTATATCACGTTTCCCATTATCAGGATTAATTAAAGCCCCCTCAATAGGCACAGTAATTTCACGATAATTAGAATCATCATATTTACTTACATAACGATCAATACGTTTGCCTTTTGTCTGGCTACCTTCGGTTATTTTCAATATACGGCGTGAGGAACCCATCGTTGCAAAATATTGCATTTTGTCAATGCCGAGTTGATAGGCATTCGTATATGCATAACCTACCTCATTATAATGAAGTACTATTTTATCGTATGGAATTGCAGCATCAACCAAATGATAAGACACAAATTGGTTCACCGCATTACTTTCACTCGTAAGGTCATTACTTGTAGCATCTGGATAATGTTTCTGGCAAACATCTTTAACTATTCCCATCACTTCATCCCAATTGGAGACTTGAGTACCATCAAATTTCAAATTAATACCAAAATCTGCCTCAAGCAAAGAGTCCAACTCAACAAAACAAGTATATCCAAAATTATGATGTTTAGGCACATCGCCAGTCCACCCATATTTAGTTATACTAGAAGGATAGTACATATTTTCATAATCCATATCACGATATTTTTTCATTTTTTCACTCCAGCCGGTAACTTTAAGCAAATATGAGAAAATACGAACATTATCTTGTGAAGACATAAGGTCTGGCAATGTATTATTATAAGGAGCAATGACCCGATTTACAATATGTATTTCACCATTTGCCACCTCAATATCCGGAACAATAATACGCGAGAATGTATTAATATAAATAGCAGACCGTCCTCCTGTTATAGTATCGAAAGACACGGTAAGAAAGCGACCGTTCATTGTTTCCTTTTCTAGAGAACCGATTTCGAATACAGCCGTCTGGTAAGCATCCTCATCGCCATTATCTACAATACAATTTTTTACAATTTCATCACGCACAGAATCTGGAACTTCATCCATATCTGCCACATGTTTATTCATTACAGAGTCCACATAATGTTGAACGGCCTCATTAGTAGGAATAAAACAGGTATAATTTCCTCTCATAGAGAGAAGTTTATCCAACGTTGATGAAGTTTTTGAACTTAGCTTTGTCTTCTGGACCATTCCCCAAAAATAGCTCAAGCTGTCATGCTTAGACAAATAAGAGGAAACCATGTCACTCGTAAAGGTGTACATATTGGAATCATCCACCTTATCCATACATGAAGATATTCCGCCAAACAAGAACAACGACACAAATATACCTGGCAAAGCCCGACGAATGTATTTTTGAACTATCTGTTTTATTTCCATTGCCCCATTATTTTTTATAGTCTTTCATAAATTATTGGCAAAGTTACATAGATATTCATTAAAATCGTTTATAACTATAGTTAAAAAATAATATTAATCACTTTTAGGCTGATCTACTTTGATCCATTAGAACAAATGCGGGAACAAAATAAGCTTAATATTATTTTGTTCCCGCACACACCACTTTATTATAAAATTACCACATATCTTCCTGCTCAGCACCTGCAAAGATATTTTTGGGCACCATTTCAAATGTATCAAAGTCAAACTGTGCAGAAGTATCTTCAAGCACAGACTTAAAACGCATATAGTATACTTTTGTATGGTCTAGATAACCTCGATATACAATTTGGCGTAATTTAATGCCGCCTTCACCTTCACGTCCTGATTGTGAGCCACTCTTATTGGGATAGCCATAACATGCTGGACATTTCATATAGCCGTGAATATAGAGAGTCTTGTCATTTTCCCTGTTAACATCGTGATCTGTACCATCCTCAGTCCAACCTACCGCCTTGTTTGAAGCTGCACGAATACGCATATCAATCGGTAATCCGATAGGATTCAAGTTTGCAGGATTCGTACCAATATAAGGTTGACACATGCCGTGATCTGTTCCCGTACAATACATGATACGAATTTCATAAGTTCCACTAAAAGGGACTGGAGGCAACTTAAATGTAATATCATACTGACCTATATAAAGTGGCTCATCACCTTCATAAGCCAAATCGCCTTCAACAGCCCAAGGCTCTATTTGGAAATTATCAGTTTCATCCGAATAGTCCTCATTCTGACAATACCCTGGCGGAATATAATAAAACATATTTTGATGTACTAGACGTAGTCCGTTTGTCATTAATTCAGGTTGCATAGAAAGAATATCCCAACGCATACGTTCGTTGAGTATTTTGTTTACAACATCATCAGAATACCAAAGCACTTCATTTACAGGATAATAATAACCATTCAAAGCTGAAATATCATGTTTTCCATTGTCTGAATAAATATATGTTCCAGTAATCGGTACACTCACTTCACGATAATTTGAGTCATCGTATTTGCTCACATAGCGATTGATGCGTTTTCCTTTTGTCTGACTACCTTCCGTTATCTTCATAATCCGACGCTGCTTGCCCATCGTAACAAAATATTGCATTTTGTCAATACCTAGCTGAAATGGGTTTGTATAGGCATAACCCACCTCATTATAATGAAGCACAATTTTATCATAAGGCACGGACTCATTCAATAAATGGTATGAAATAAACTGATTTACTGCATTATCTTCACTCGTAAGATCTTCGCTTGTTGCATCAGGATAATGCTGTTTACAGATTGCTTTTATTTTATTCATAACCTCTTCCCAGTTTGTAACTGCGGAACCATCGATATTAAGCGAAATCCCCCATTCAGCTTCTAAAAGTGAATCTGGCTCTACAAAACAGGTATAACCGTAATTATGATGTTTAGGCACATAGCCAACCCACCCTTTTTTGGTAATAGAAGCAGGATAATATTTATTTTCGTAATCAATATCACGATATTTTTTCATTTTTTCATTCCAACCAGTAGCCTTAAGCAGATAGGAAAAAATGCGCAAATTATCTTGTGATGCCATCAAATCGGGTAATGTATTATTATAGGGTGCTATTACGCGGTTAACAATATGTATTTCACCATTAGCTACCTCAATATCAGGAACAATGATACGGGAAAACGTATTAATAAAAATAGCAGATCTACCACCTGCAATAGTATCAAATGATATAGTCAAATAGCGAGAATTCATCGTTTCCTTTTCTAAAGAACCTACCTCAAATACAGCTGTTTGATAAGCATCTTCATCTCCATTATCAACAATACAGTTTCGAACAATATCATCACGTATGGAATCTGGTACTTCACTTAGATCTTCAACGTGCCTATTCATAACTGAATCTACATAATTTTGTACTGCTTCGTTCGTCGGAATAAAACAAGTGTAATTTCCCCGCATTGAAAGAAGTTTATCCAACGTTGAAGGACTCTTTGAACTCAGTTTCGTTTTTTGTACCATACTCCAAAAGTAGCTCAAACTATCATGTTTAGAAAGATATGTAGATACCATATCACTTGTAAACGTATACATGCTCGATTCGTCAACTTTATCAACACAAGAAGAAATAGAACATACAGCTACCAATGCCACTAACCATAAACGCCACAAATTATAACACATTTTTTTCATCCAAGTCTTTTTCATAATTATTAATCTGCTTACCTCGTTGAAAACGAGGCAAAAGTACACATTCTTTTTTTTTCTACAAAAATTCAGCTACAAATTATATATCAAATCTTTATCTTGTATCTACAAATAAGTCCATAACTTCATCTTTAGAGAAAAACGAACTTCTACGAGTATTAAACCTTTACGAAAACACCTCTGACCCTCAGCGGGGTTTTCTACAAACAACACAGTTGCATATCAGTTTGTAAGTCTTTTGGATACATTATTATTAATATAGATCTTGCTATCACCAAAATAGAATACAACTTCATCGTCCTCAATTTAAATTTTGCCGTCATTTATTCCTAATGTTTTGACAAATCAAAATCATTAAATTGTTATGATAGTAATTCCATTAATTCTTCACCTATACAGCATAAAAACAAATCAAGTATATATTCATCTTAAATATCATTCAAACACTTCCTTTTAAGAATATTCGTAAGAAAGACAAGACAAAAAGCACCGTCCATTGACATCTCGTCAGGAGGCGGTGCACAAACGTATGATATTTTTATCACAGCAAAATTACTTCATCTTTTAAATACAACCAAACAAAACAGACAAATATTTAATTCATTAAATAGAATCTATATTCAATAAACTAGTTTTCTTTAATAGTAGCAATCACAAATAGTTTTCCTCAGTAAAAAAACTAAAATCCAGCAAACCATTTAAACATATCCAACTATCCCTAAATCGAAAAGTATTTTTCAAAACAAATTCAATCTATTTCTTATTCAAAGACATAAATCAGAAAATAATTTATGAAAACAAAAAATTAAGCCGAAAATCAGGAAGTAGATTTTTTACTAGATTTTGATAACACAAGGTAAAAGAAAAAGGGCAACAGCCAACATTTAAAAGAATATCATGGCATATTTTGGATAAATCTGTGCATAAAAACATTTAAATAGGACGTCTATACGGGAAGAATTTCATAAATTTGCACGCGCAAAAAGTCTGACGTTCGAAGTCTCCCAGTGGCGAACTTAAACTGAAGACATCAACCATTTGATTCAATACATTATATATAATATTTTTGAATTTATGAACTTTACGCTTTTAGTAACCGTTGTACTGACGGCCGTACTGTTTGTTGCAATCGTAATAGTGCTAGCCAAACTGCTAGCCCCACGCTCTTTCAACAAACAGAAGGAGGAACCATACGAATGCGGTATTCCGGCACGAGGTGACCAATGGAGTCACTACCACCTGGGCTACTACTTGTTTGCTATCCTGTTCCTGATGTTCGACGTAGAAACAATGTTTTTGTTTCCGTGGGCTATCGTAGCTCAGAGTCTGGGTCCACAAGGCCTTGTGGCCATAGTGTTCTTTCTGTTCATTTTAGTTCTGGGCCTCGCATACGCCTGGAGGAAAGGAGCACTTGAATGGCACTAATCGGGAAACCAAAAATTAAGTCCATTCCGTACGAGGATTTTAAGGACAACGAAAGTTTGGAAAAAATGATTAACGAGCTCAATGCCCACGGCACAAATGTTATCGTTACATCATTGGACAAACTTATCAACTGGGGTCGGAGTAACAGTCTTTGGCCGCTCACTTTCGGTACCAGTTGTTGTGCCATTGAACTGATGGCATTGGGCGCTGCACGTTTTGACATGGCGCGTTTTGGATTTGAAGTAACACGAACCAGTCCACGTCAAGCTGACGTTATTCTGGTCTGTGGCACCATTACCAACAAAATGGCACCGGTTCTCAAACGTCTTTACGACCAAATGGCAGAACCAAAATATGTAGTAGCTATTGGCGGTTGCACTTGTACAGGAGGACCTTTCACAAAATCTTATCATGTAGTAAAAGGTGTTGATAAAATTCTACCTGTAGATGTATATGTACCTGGATGTCCTCCACGTCCTGAAGCTTTTCTATACGGTATGATGCAACTGCAACGCAAAGTGAAAATAGAAAACTACTTAGGTACTGTCAACCGCAAGGAAAAAGATCCATATAAAGAAGAGGCCAAGCAATTGAAGAAAGAAATTTTTAATCAAGAAGAAAAGGCATGACACTGGATATTAAAACTGTTGCATCCTCAGAGTTGCACGACGAGATGATGCGCCTGAAACAGGAACGTCAGATGGACTTTCTGGTTAACTTGATCGGTATGGATTGGGGAGAAGAAGGCTGCCTGGGTGTAATTTACATGTTGGAATCAAGCAAGACTGGCGAAACAGCTGAGATAAAGACGTCTACAATGGACCGTGAGCATCCGTATTTGCCCTCCGTGAGCGATATCTGGCAAATTGCGAATATTTATGAGCGAGAAGTATATGATTTTTACGGCATCATCTTTCTGAATCATCCAGATATGCGCCGTCTTTTCCTTCGTGAAGACTGGCAAGGCTTCCCTTTCAGAAAAGACGCTCAACCAGAGGAAGAGAATCCTTTGCGCATGGATAATGAACCTCTAGCCGATACGACGAAAGAATATTTTTTAAACTCAGATGGTAGCATCGGCGTTAAAGAAAACGTCATCTTCGCTCCAGAAGACTATGTGATCAACGTTGGTCCGCAGCATCCATCCACTCACGGAGTGCTCCACATGAGAACACGCCTAGACGGTGAAACCGTAACAAGAATTGACCCTGTACTAGGCTATATTCACCGAGGCATTGAGAAAATTAGTGAAAGTCTCACTTACCCTCAAACACTGGCTCTGACAGACCGTTTGGATTATTTGAGTGCGATGCAAAATAGACATGCACTTTGCATGTGCATTGAAAAGGCTATCGGACTTGAAATAACGCCACGTGTACAATATATCCGTACCATTATGGACGAATTACAACGTATTGACTCTCACCTCTTATATTATGGGGCTCTGGTCATGGATGTAGGTGCACTGACAGCATTTTTCTATGTTTTTCGTGAGCGCGAAATGCTATTAAAAATATTTGAAGATAACTTCGGCGGACGACTTATTATGAATTACAATACCATTGGTGGTGTCATGTACGATATTCGGCCAGATTTTGTCAAACAAGTAAAAGAATTTGAGAAAGCCTTACGCAAACGCTTCCACGAATATCAGGATATCTATTCCACGAATGTGATTGCACTCAATAGAATGGTAGGTGTCGGAACCCTTTCACGTGAAGATGCAATTTCGTTTGGCTGCGCCGGTCCTGTGGGACGTGCTTGTGGCTGGCATAACGACATTAGAAAACGTCATCCCTATGCCCTCTACGATCAAGTAGAATTTAAGGAAACCATCCGCGAAGAAGGTGACAGCAATGCCCGCCACCTGAACCGTATGGACGAGATGCTAGAGAGTCTAAACATTATAGACCAATTGATTGACAACATCCCAGAAGGAGACTTCCAAACCAAACGCAAACCCATCGTGAAATTACCGGAAGGTAGTTTTTATCAAGCTGTAGAATCCAGTCGTGGTGAATTTGGTGTGTTTATAGAAAGCAAGGGAGACAAATCACCTTACCGCCTGCACTACCGCAGCAATGGGCTGCCTCTAGTGGCTGCCATGGACACGGCCTGCCGCGGAGCGAAAATTGCAGATCTCATTGCCATCGGCGGTACGATGGACTTTGTAATTCCAGATATTGACCGATAAAAAGATAATAAAGATATGTTCGACTTTAGTATAATTACAAAATGGTTTCATACGCTACTCACGGGTGTTATGCCTGAGTGGCTCGCCATTGGCATTGAATGCCTAATCGTGCTGCTTTTCATTATTATGCTCTACGCCATTCTGGCGATTGCACTGATTTACGCCGAACGTAAAATTTGCGCATTCTTCCAATGCCGACTCGGACCAAACCGCGTAGGCAAGTGGGGATTGTTACAGGTTTTTGCCGACGTACTGAAAATGTTGACCAAGGAAATCATCAAACTGCGGCAGACCGACCTCTTGCTGCATGACATGGCTCCTTATTTTGTACTCACCGCCTCATTTCTCACCTTTGCCTGTATCCCATGGAATAAAGGATTGGAAATTTTGGATTTTAATGTAGGTGTATTTTTCTTTATTGCCATATCCGGCATAGGCGTAGTAGGTATTTTGCTTGCCGGCTGGGCCAGTCACAGCAAATACCCTCTTATTGGCGCTATGAGAAGCGGAGCGCAGCTCATTAGCTACGAATTAAGTATTGGCATGACTATGCTAACCGTTATTCTGCTCAACGGCACGATGCAGTTTTCTGAAATTGTGCAACAACAAGCAGACTTTGGGTGGAACATCGTACGTGGCCATGTCCCAGCAGTTTTAGCTTTTTTAATTTATCTTGTCGCAGGTAATGCAGAATGTAACCGCGGTCCTTTTGACTTACCGGAAGCAGAAAGCGAACTTACTGCAGGTTACCATACGGAATATTCCGGCATGCATTTCGGTTTCTTCTATCTGGCAGAATATTTAAACATGTTTATCTGTGGAGCCATGGCAGCCACCATCTTCCTCGGAGGTTGGGCTCCCATTTACTTCCCCGGCATGGACAGTTTCAATATGGTCATGGGAGCTATTCCTGGTTTCGTCTGGTTTTTTGGCAAAGCATTCTTCGTCGTATTTTTGCTCATGTGGATTCGTTGGACTTTTCCGCGGCTTCGCATCGACCAGTTGCTTTCACTGGAATGGAAATATCTCATGCCACTGAGTATGATTAACATTATTCTGATGGCCCTCGTGGTTTGTTTCGGACTAACACTATAATATTAAGTTTAAGATTATGGAAGAACAAAATTATATAGAAGGTGTGTTCCGGGCTTTGAAAACGCTATTGGTAGGTTTAAAAACCTCCATAAAGGTTTTCTTTGAAAAAGATGCCACGGAGCAATATCCCGAAAATCGTAGCACTCTGACATTTTCCGAGCGTAACCGCTTTTGTCTAGAGATGCCCCACAATGAGAAAAACGAGCACAAGTGTGTTGCCTGTAGTCTGTGCCAGATGGCTTGCCCCAACGATTCTATCGTGGTGACCAGCGAAATGATTACCACAGAAGACGGTAAAAAGAAACGTCAGCTCGTTAAATATGAATACAACGTCGGTCAATGTATGTTCTGCAACTTGTGTGTCCGCGCTTGCCCACACGACGCCATCCGTTTTAATCAGGACTTTGAGCTCGGCGTTTTCGATAAAGCTAAACTTACCATGCAGCTCAATCATCCGGGTAGCAAAGTAGAAGAAAAGACCGTTGCACCCAGACCCGCAGCTCCCGCTCCAAGTGAAACCGATAAAAAGGAGAAATAAACAATGGCAACAACAATTATTTTTTATATTCTAGCTGCAATCATTTTGATTTGCGCCTTTCTGGCAGTGACAACAAAACGCATTATGCGAGCTGCCACCTATTTATTGTTTGTGCTCTTCGGCACAGCCGGTTTGTACTTTCTGATGGGATTCACGTTCCTCGGTTCTGTACAAGTCATGGTATATGCCGGAGGTGTAATTGTGCTCTACATTTTTGCCCTTATGCTTACTGAGCGTCAATCCACAAACGAAAAGAGTCCGATTTCATTGGCTAAAAAGATGGTAGCAGTCATGGCCAGCCTTGGCGGCGCAGCCATGATCCTATTTGTTATTCTGACTCACAAGTTTCTTGACGCTGCACTCAGTGCACCTAGTGAACAACTAATTTCTGTCAAACTTTTAGGACAACAAATACTGGCTTCCGGCAAATACGGTTATCTGCTTCCTTTCGAAGCTGTGAGTGTATTGCTTCTAGCCTGCATTATTGCCGGTTTGATCATTGCACGTAAACGCTAAAACTAAAGACAAGAAAATGATAAACATATATGGATTTCTCATTCTGTCGGCACTGATGCTGTTCATCGGCATTTATGGTTTTCTGACCCGCCGCAACACACTGGCTATTCTCATCTCTATCGAATTGATGCTGAACGCTGCCGACATCAACTTTGCCGCTTTCAATCGCCTGCTTTTCCCTACAGGACAAGAAGGCTACTTCTTTACGCTGTTTTCCATCGCCATTTCGGCCGCAGAAACTGCCGTTGCAATTGCCGTGATGATCAACATCTACCGCAATTTAAAGAACAACTTCGTGGATACCCTCGATAAATTGAAATGGTAACGAAATGTTTAATCTGAAAAGAAAGAAATAACTCATGGATTATACATACACTTATTTAATTTTACTACTGCCGTTCCTCAGTTTCCTATTTTTAGGATTGACCGGAAAATGGCTTAGTCACCGCACTGCAGGACTTATCGGAACGCTCGTTTTAGGAACAGTTGCCGTGTTGTCCTACTATACTGCTTTTGAATATTTTACAGCAGACCGCGTAAACGGCATATTCCAAACGCTCGTTCCTTATAATTTCACGTGGTTGCCATTTTACGATGAAGGATTGCATTTCGATATTGGCATTATGCTCGATCCCATCTCCGTGATGATGCTCATCGTCATTTCTACGGTGTCGCTCATGGTGCACATCTATTCATTCGGTTACATGCACGGTGAACGAGGATTCCAGCGCTACTATGCATTCCTCGGTTTATTCAGCATGTCTATGTTGGGGTTGGTTCTCGCCACAAATATTTTCCAGATGTATCTCTTCTGGGAATTGGTTGGCGTTTGCTCATACCTACTGATCGGTTTCTACTACACACAAGGTCCTGCTGTTGCAGCTTCTAAAAAGGCATTTATTGTTACACGTTTTGCAGACCTCGGTTTCCTGATTGGTATTTTGATTTACGGTTACTATACGGGCTCTTTCAGTTTTGATTTTACAAACACAGCTGTATATCTCAATGGAGCAGCACCGGGTGTAGGTGCAGGACTTTCAAAAGCTATTGCAGGGGCAGGTTTCATCTTGCCAACAGCATTATTCCTGATGTTTATCGGAGGTGCAGGTAAAAGTGCCATGTTCCCGTTACACATCTGGTTACCCGATGCTATGGAAGGTCCTACTCCTGTCAGTGCACTTATCCATGCTGCCACCATGGTCGTTGCAGGTGTATTTCAAGTTGCGCGAATGTTCCCTTTATGGATTCAATACGCACCGGATACACTTCATATCGTTGCATGGATTGGCGCTTTCACTGCCCTCTACGCAGCTGCCGTGGCATGTGCTCAGAGTGACATCAAACGAGTTCTGGCCTTTTCCACCATTTCGCAGATAGCCTTTATGATGGTAGCTCTTGGCGTTTGTTTGCCGGAAGGTAGCTTCACAGATAACCACGCCAGTTTGGGTTATATGGCCTCCTTATATCATTTGTTCACACACGCCATGTTCAAAGCCACTTTGTTCCTTTGTGCAGGTTGCATCATTCATGCTGTACATAGTAATGAAATGGAATTTATGGGTGGCATGCATAAATATATGCCCATCACCCACATCACGTTTCTAATTGCCTGTCTGGCTATTTCCGGAATACCCCCTTTCAGTGGATTCTACTCAAAAGATGAGATTCTCGTTGCAGCTTTCCAATACAGCAGCGCATTGGGGTGGATTATGACGGGTATCGCAGCCATGACAGCGTTCTATATGTTCCGCCTTTATTTCGGTATTTTCTGGGGAACTGAAAACAAAGCTTATCATGAAAAGCATAAACCTCACGAGAGTCCTGCTGTGATGACTGTGCCATTGATTTTTCTCACACTTATCACCATCACCATCGGTTGGATACTTCCGGGCACTTTTGGCAGTTATGTCAGTGCTACAGGCAAGGCCTACCACATAGACATCGACATGAACGTAGCCATAACCAGCGTTTCGATCGCTTTGATTTCGATTGCATTGGCCACATGGATTTATGCTCGCAACAGCCAACCCATTGCCAACCGTCTAAAGGCTGCCATGCCGCAACTCCACAAATGGGCTTATCATCGCTTTTATATCGACGATATTTATCAGTTCGTCACCCACCGGATTATTTTTGCCCACATTAGTCGCCCTATTGCTTGGTTTGACCGCCACATTGTTGACGGATTCTTCAACTTTCTGGCATGGGGCACAAATGCTACGAGTTATCAAATTCGCACCTTGCAGAGCGGTCGTGTACAGCAATACGCTCTCGTTTTCCTGTTCGGTGTGCTGATTCTTATTTTAATGTTGATTCTTTAAATACTGCCTACGATATGAATTTCTTATCATTATTTGTATTAATTCCCCTAGCAATGATGCTGGGCCTTTGGCTGGCTAAAGGAACAAAAGGCATTCGTGCCGTCATGGTTGTCGGCAGTTCTGCACTTTTGGCTCTATCCATTGTCCTGACTGTTAAATTTCTTACCGACCGGGCCGATGGCAATACAGCAGAAATGCTCTACACAGCTGCTTACAATTGGTTTTCTCCACTTCATATTCAATACGCCGTCGGTGTTGACGGGATCTCAGTAGCTATGCTGCTGCTTTCCGGTGTCATTGTTTTTACAGGAACATTTGTTTCCTGGGAAATGCCTAAGGAGTATTTTCTCTGGTTCACACTGCTTTCGATGGGAGTCTTCGGATTCTTCATTTCCATAGACATGTTCATGATGTTCATGTTTTACGAAATAGCACTCATTCCGATGTATTTGCTTATCGGCGTCTGGGGTACAGGACCCAAGGAATATGCTGCCATGAAACTTACGTTAATGCTAATGGGCGCATCTGCATTTCTGATGTGTGGCATTTTCGGAATCTTCTACGGTGCTGGAGGCCAAACCATGAATATTATGGATATTGCAAACCACGTTAATGGGGCGCATCTCATTGCCCTAGGTCAGCAATATATCTGGTTCCCTATCACATTTGTAGGTTTCGGCGTTTTAGGTGCATTATTTCCATTTCATACTTGGAGCCCCGATGGTCACTCTTCTGCGCCAACAGCAGTTTCCATGCTTCATGCGGGTGTATTGATGAAATTGGGAGGATATGGCTGCTTCCGCATCGCCATCTACCTCATGCCGCAAGCCGCCAACGAACTAAGTTGGATTTTCCTCATTCTTGCAGGTACAGGTGTAGTTTATGGTGCCCTTAGTGCTTGTGTGCAGACCGACTTGAAATATTTGAACGCCTATTCTTCAGTATCTCATTGCGGTATGGTGCTCTTCGCCATCCTAATGCTGACTACGACAGCTTCAACAGGTGCCGTAATTCAGATGCTCAGCCATGGTCTGATGACGGCCCTTTTCTTTGCCATCATCGGTATGATTTACCATCGTGCAGGCACTCGCGATATTCGCGAGTTGAATGGACTGATGCGGATCATTCCATTTTTGGCGGTAGGCTTCGCCATTGCTGGTCTCGCCAATCTAGGCCTTCCTGGTTTGAGCGGCTTTGTAGCTGAAATGACCATTTTTGTCGGTTCTTTCCAAAATGCCGATGCATTCCATCGCATACTGACCATTTTGGCCACAACAAGTATTGTAGCAGCCGCCGTCTACATTCTCCGCATGATTGGCAAGATTCTATATGGCGTCAATGTCAATCCAGAACATGCCAAAATCCACGATGCACATTGGGAAGAGCGTTTGGCCGTCATCGTTTTAATTTTCTGCATTGCAGGCATCGGTTTGGCCCCATCTTGGATCAGCCATATGATAGAAGGCAGCGTAGGCCCGATGATGCAACATATCGGTCACTTCACCTCACAGTGTAATCCCTTTCTTTAATCTTTAAATATTCGGAAATAAAAATGGATTATTCACAATTTTTAAATATGCACGACGAGCTCTCGCTTTTAGCAGTCATCGTCATTCTGTTTCTGGCAGACCTCTTTGTCTGCGGTGACCGTAAGAGCGGAGTGCCCGCCAAGTCACTTTCCGTTCTCCCTGTCATCTTACTGACTATTCAGACAGTTTACATGCTGTTGGCTCCAAAAACAGGCGCTATTACTTTTGGTGGCATGTATCAACTCACACCCATGATGTCCATTGTCAAAGCCGTGCTCAATGTGGGCACACTCGTTGTGTTTCTCATGAGTCATATATGGATGAAGCGTCCCGAGAATGAAATCAAGCAGGGCGAATTCTATATGCTCACGCTTTCCACATTACTGGGTATGTATTTCATGATTTCTGCTGGTCACTTCCTGATGTTTTTCATAGGGTTGGAGTTGGCTTCTGTCCCCATGACGGCGCTTGTAGCCTACACCAAAAAGAATCAGGAATCGGCAGAAGCCTCTGCCAAATATATCCTTACCGCGTTGTTCTCCAGTGGTCTCCTACTTTATGGCATCTCACTTCTTTACGGCACGTGTGGAACTCTCTATTTTGATGATATGGCTGCCCGCCTGGATACATCAAATCTCGTACAGCTTATAGCTCTGGCCTTCTTCATTTCAGGTCTCGGCTTCAAAATCTCGCTCGTACCCTTTCACCTATGGACTGCCGACACATATCAAGGTGCACCAACCCCGGTTACAGCTTATCTTAGTGTAATTTCCAAGGGTAGTGCCGCCTTTGTACTCTTCATCGTGCTCATCAAGGTATTTGGGCCTTTCATCGACAACTGGAACCAAATCTTCTTCTGGATTATCGTTGTCAGCATCACATTAGCAAACATTTTTGCCGTACGTCAAAATAACATGAAACGATTCATGGCGTTCTCCGCCATCTCTCAAGCCGGTTATGTGGTAATGGGTGTTATGGGAGGTACAGCACAAGGTATGACAGCTATTATATACTATATTTTTGTATACCTGGTAGCTAATCTCGGGGTGTTTACTATTATGAACATCATCGAGCAACGCAGTGGTAAAACCAATATCAGTGATTACGACGCCCTTTATGACACAAACCCAAAATTGGCTTTTATCATGACGATGTGCCTGTTCTCTTTGGCTGGAATACCGCCCTTTGCAGGTTTTTTCTCAAAGTTCTTCATATTCATGGCCGCTTTCAAAGCCGGATTCCATTTACTGGTATTCATCGCCTTGGTCAATACGGTCATTTCACTTTACTACTATTTGCTGATTGTAAAAGCTATGTATATCAAAAAGAACGAAAATCCTGTACTCTCCTTCCGTAGTGATGGCTACACCCGCATTGGATTAGCTATCTGCACCATTGGAGTCGTTTTTGCCGGTATTCTTAGCGGCATCTACCAGTATTTTGATACTTTTGCTTACGGACTCTTACCTTAAAGTTTCACTCAGCACAAATATGATAAAATTCCTTTAATCATCAATGGTTAAAGGAATTTTTATTTCCCTACCCATCAAGCATTCGCCTTAAAATTTAGATCAACTTTTAGTACCTTTGAGAAACAACAAATCAAACAATTGTTCATCTCTCAATCATACCTGCGAATCTATTATCATTCATCTATCACTCCTATTCTATAAAATAATTGGTTCAATTCAAATAGACGCCTATACTCCTCTGAGTCACCTCTAAAATTGGTATTTGTAATTGTAAAAAGTATGAGGCTATTCGTAAAAAACAAGAGGCCATTTGTCGAAAATATAACAAATATATTTTGAAATACAACAAACATCATTTAATATTAGATCATGGAGAAAAGAAAAATTAGGAGGTAAGACACCATTTTAATCTGATTTAAAAGAAAAACAATACAGAACCAGTTCACCATTATAATGAATGGTTTCTTAAGAAGTAAAACGTATTGATTATCACGAAATCAATATAAAAAAACATGCATCTAGCTGCCCCATTTTGTACCTTAAAATTATAAATTTTGAAGAAACAACACTTTGAATTAGCAGTTTGCTGCGACTCTTTCAACTTCAAAAGGGTCATATATCCTCTTTCGGGGACTATTTGGAATGCATCCTGCTACAAAAAATAGAGCCAAAATCCGCTTTCACGACTATTACATATCAATTACGGACTTCTTAAGGAACGATATTTAACAGGAAATCATTTCAAAGTGAAAATAAAGCCTATTTTCAGACTTATAAAATTGCACAAAAAGTTATTGAGTGTGAAAAATACGATGAAATAACGCCATTCACCAAGAATTTTGTAACTTTGCAGGCCGAAATGGTTAACGATGTGATGATTCACGCATCCATCTAAGAAAACAACAAATTAAATTTAAGAAAATATGAGTTACAAAATTGTAGTTCTTGCCAAACAAGTACCCGATACGCGAAATGTTGGCAAAGACGCGATGACTCCTGAGGGAACCGTAAACCGTGCCGCCCTCCCTGCTATTTTCAATCCAGAGGACCTGAACGCCTTGGAGCAGGCCCTTCGGCTGAAAGAGCAAAACCCAGGTTCTACGGTAAGCATCCTCACGATGGGTCCCCCGCGTGCCACGGAAGTCATTCGCGAAGGCCTCTACCGCGGAGTAGATAACGGTTATTTGCTGACAGACCGGGCTTTTGCAGGTGCGGACACCCTGGCTACGAGCTATGCTCTATCCATGGCTATCCGCAAGATTGGTGGATGCGATATCATCATGAGCGGTCGCCAAGCCATTGACGGAGACACGGCTCAGGTAGGACCACAGGTTGCAGAAAAACTCGGTGTTAACCAAGTAACCTATACTGAAGAAATTCTGAGTCTGAAAGACGGAAAAATCACCGTTAAAAGACATATTGACGGAGGTGTGGAAACTGTAGAAGCTCCCCTACCCGTTTTGTTAACCGTCAACAGCACAGCAGATCCCTGCCGTCCACGCAATGCAAAACTTCTCATGAAGTATAAACGCGCCATGGCGCCAATGGAAATGCCACAGGACGGAACACTGGCTTACGCTGATCAATATAAGAAAAAACCATTCCTGAACGTGACACAATGGAGCGTTGCGGATGTTGACGGCGAACTCCAACAATGTGGACTGGCCGGTTCTCCGACCAAGGTGAAAGCCGTACAAAACATCGTGTTCAAAGCAAAGGAAAGTAAAAGTTTTACAGCAACAGACGGCGATGTTGAAGGATTGATTCAGGAATTGTTGGCCAACCACACTATAGGATAAAACAGAGTATATGAACAACGTATTTGTATATTGCGAAATAGAAAAAACGACCGTTGAAGAAGTTAGTCTTGAATTGCTAACAAAAGGTCGTAAGTTGGCAGACCAACTGGGCGTAAAGCTCGAGGCAATCTGCATCGGCACAGGCATTCAAGGAAAAGTTGAAAAACAGGTTTTACCTTACGGCGTCGACAAATTACACATTTTTGATGGAGAAGGTCTCTTCCCTTACACATCAAAACCTCACACCTCTATTCTGGTTAATCTCTTTAAACAGGAAAAGCCTCAAATTTGCCTTATGGGCGCTACCGTTATCGGCCGCGACCTAGGTCCACGCGTTTCTTCCTGTATGAAAAGCGGACTGACAGCAGACTGCACCGCCTTGAAAATTGGAGAATATGATGATAACAAATCCGGAAAACACTATGATCAGCTGCTTTACCAGATTCGTCCAGCCTTCGGAGGTAACATCGTAGCTACTATCGTCAACCCAGATCATCGCCCTCAAATGGCCACCGTACGTAGCGGCGTAATGAAAGCGGAAATCAAAGATCCCAACTATAAAGGAGAGGTCATCATTCAGGATGTAGCGAAATTCGTTCCAGAAGTTGATTTTGTGGTTAAAGTACTTGATCGCCATGTAGAAAAGGCGAAAAACAATCTCAAGGGAGCTTCTATCATCATATCCGGTGGATATGGTGTTGGCAGCCGCGACGATTTCAACCTACTTTACGAGTTTGCACAAGAAATCCATGCTGAAGTAGGTGGCAGCCGTGCCGCAGTAGATGCTGGCTTCTGCGACTGTGATTTACAAATTGGACAAACCGGCGTAACCGTACGTCCAAAAGTTTATATCGCCTGTGGCATCAGTGGAGCTATCCAACACGTAGCAGGTATGAAAGAGAGTGGCATTGTCATTTCCATCAACACGGACCCCGATGCCCCTATCAACCAATTGGCCGACTACGTCATTGTAGGTTCCGTTCAGGAGGTTCTGCCCAAACTCATTAAGTATTACAAGAAAAACAGTAAGTAAGCCATGGCAAATTTCTATAAAGACGTTCCAGAACTTAAATTTCATCTCAATAACCCGATGATGAAGCGTATTTGCGAACTCAAAGAGCGCAACTACGAGGATAAGGATAAATATGACTACGCTCCTCAGGATTTTGAGGATGCAATGGACTCTTTCGACCGCATACTTGACGTAGTTGGCAATCTCACGGAAAACGTAATTGCGCCCAATGCAGAATGCATCGATCAAGAAGGTCCTCACTGTGCCAACGGTCGTGTTGAATATGCTGAAGGCACAAAGGTTAATCTGAAGGCTATGTGCCAAGCAGGACTCAGTGGTATGACCATGCCACGTTGCTTTGGAGGCCTCAATTTCCCCATCACTCCTTATACGATGGCAGCTGAAATCGTTTCTGCGGGCGACGCTGCCTTTGGAAATATTTGGAGTTTACAGGACTGCATCGAAACGCTTTACGAATTCGGTACAGAAGATCAACACAACCGTTTTATTCCACGCGTCTGCGCTGGTGAAACAATGTCCATGGACCTCACTGAACCAGATGCCGGCTCCGACCTTCAAAGCGTAATGCTCAAAGCCACCTATTCTGAAAAAGACGGTTGCTGGTTACTTAATGGCGTAAAACGTTTCATTACCAACGGAGATTCCAATATCCATCTAGTTTTGGCCCGTTCAGAAGAAGGTACTCGTGACGGCCGTGGGCTCTCCATGTTCATCTACGACAAAAATCAAGGAGGCGTAAATGTGCGCCGCATTGAAAACAAACTTGGTATCCATGGTTCTCCTACTTGCGAACTCGTTTATAAAAACGCACATGCAGAACTCTGCGGTGAACGCAAGCTCGGACTTATCAAATATGTCATGGCCCTCATGAACGGCGCCCGCCTCGGCATCGCTGCACAAAGTGTAGGCATCAGTCAGGCAGCTTACAACGAGGCCCTTGATTACGCCAAAAACCGCAAACAGTTCGGAAAAACCATTATTGAAATGGCTCCCGTATATGATCTGTTAGCCACAATGAAGGCAAAACTCGATGCTGGTCGCGCCCTGCTCTATCAGACATCACGCTACGTAGACATCTATAAAATCCTCGACGACATCGCCCGTACACGCAAACTTACGCCCGAAGAGCGCCAGGAACAACGCACGATGTTAAAACTTGCCGACAGTTTCACTCCCCTTTCAAAAGGAATGAACTCCGAATATGCCAACCAAAATGCATATGACTGCATTCAAGTTCACGGAGGTTCTGGTTTCATGATGGAATATGCCTGCCAGCGCCTTTATCGCGATGCCCGCATCACATCTATTTATGAAGGTACCACTCAATTGCAAGTTGTGGCAGCGATTCGTTACGTCACTAACGGCAGTTATCTGAAAACCATTCGCGAATTTGAGCAACTCACTCCTGCTCCAGAATTTGAAAGTATTTTGTCACGTCTCAAAACAATGACAGACAAATTTGAAGCAGCCGAGATACAGGTCAAAGAATCTGCCAACCAGGAACTGCAAGACCTCGTAGCACGAAGCCTTTACGAAATGGCAGCTGACATTATCATGAGCCACTTGCTCCTCCAAGATGCTACAAAAAATGCTGACCTCTTCCGCAAGAGTCTGAACGTATATGTCAATCTGGCTGAAAGCGAAATTGAAAAGCACGCTCAATTCATTTCACACATCTCACCCGACGATATTGAAAGCTACCGTCCTGCGACTCAAACCGAAAAAGCAGAATAATTATTATTCCTTCTCTATAAAAGTCCGTATTTATGACCTAAATGCGGACTTTTTCATCTCTATTTACAACAAAATCATACCCTACAAGATCAAAACAAATCGGACAAAACAAATAGATTAAATGACTACTCTGATTCTAGATTTTGATGGAACATTGGGAGACTCGCGCAAACTCATTGTCAAAACAATGCAACAAACGCTAAAAGCCATGCAATTGCCATCTTGCAGCGAAACCGAATGTGCAGCCACCATCGGTTTACCTCTTACTAAAGGTTTTGCATCTCTTATGCCAATGAACAAGGAAACGGCAAAAGCCTGCGCAAACCTCTACTCGGAAGTCATATTTCCCCGGAATAATCTACCTGGTTCTGTTCCTGCTTTTCCTCATGTGATCAAAACCATTAAACAACTCCATCTCCAAAACGTTTTACTTACCATTGCAAGCAGTCGCCGCACCCACTCACTTATAACACTACTCACCGAAATGGACATTTTCGACTGTTTTCATCAAATTGTAAGTGTCTTAGACGTTGTTCATGCAAAACCAGCACCAGACATGGCTCTAAAAATACTTCATGATACACATTCATGTCCTGAAAATACATGGATTGTAGGGGACACATCTTTTGATATTCAAATGGGCTTATCTGCAGGCTGCCACACATGTGGCGTAACATACGGAAATGGCACGCGCAAACAGCTTCAAAAGGCTGGAGCCCAATTTCTAATTGACAACTTTCAGGAAATTATTCCACTTATCTCCTTCTAATATTATCTTTTTATTTTATGAATGTATTCTAAACAAATTGAATAGAAAATTTATTAAATTATTTACAGAATACTGATTCGGCTTCCGATATGGAAAATCTACTTTATGAACAAGAAAAAAATGTCTTATCCTCTTGCCGCTTGTTTGTCATAAAATATTACTAACTTTGCCGATCTTGATAATTTTCATTTTATATTATGACCAACTATTTTAAAACATTAAAGTGGCAACACATTTTTCAGCCCACATATCTTTGTTTACTTATTCTGTTGATTTTTCCTAATTTGCTGGCTGCAAGCCAAACAATTACCCGAGCAGAAAAGGTCAGCACGACTGTAGTACGCCTCACGTTTAACAACGGTCAAAGTAGAACTTTTGATTTCTACAACGATCATATTTTCCGTTTGTTTCAAGATCCACAAGGACGCACCATGAACGCACCAAAAGCGAAACCAGAAGCAAACATTCTCCTGGCAAATCCGCGCACTGTGGTGAATAAACTGGACTTGTCTGATACAATCAATCTCATCATTGTCAGAACGGCACAAATACAAATCAAGATCAATAAGCAGAATGGTCTTATGGAAATTTCAGATTTACGCAACAAGCGCATAATTCTTGAAGAATTTGCTCCGGCAGAAATTCAGCAGGAAAATACCATACTAAAATTCCGCGAGCATGATCATGAATATTTTTATGGTGGCGGTGTACAAAATGGAAGGTTTTCACATCGTGGACAACAAATAAACATTGTCAACGAAAACAATTGGACAGATGGAGGGGTAGCCTCTCCAAATCCATTTTATTGGTCAACAAACGGCTATGGAATCATGTTCTACACATTCAAGCCAGGACATTATGATTTCGGCGCCACACGACCAGGCGTCATATCCTTGCAACACAACACAGATTATTTGGACGTCTTCATTATGATAGACAACACTCCGACAGCCTTGCTCAATGATTATTATCAACTCACAGGAAATCCGATCTTACTCCCAAAATTTGGTTTTTACGAGGGTCACCTCAACGCCTATAACCGAGATTTTTGGAAACAATCCACTGACAACGGGGGAATACTTTTTGAAGACGGTAAGCGCTACAATGAGAGTTCTAAAGACGACAGCGCAGCCACCAAGGAATCACTTAATGGAGAAAAAAACAATTATCAATTTTCAGCTCGTGGCGTTATTGATCGTTATGAAGCCCATGACATGCCACTTGGTTGGATTTTACCTAATGATGGTTATGGCGCCGGTTACGGACAAACAAATTCACTTGACGGAAATATTCAAAATTTAAAAGATTTCGGTGACTATGCTCGTAAACACGGAGTAGAGATAGGACTTTGGACTCAATCAGATCTACATCCGGTGGACTCTATTAAACCTCTCTTGCAGCGGGACATTGAAAAAGAAATTGGTATTGCCGGAGTGCGTGTTCTCAAGACCGACGTGGCTTGGGTCGGTGATGGATATTCTTTCGGTTTAAACGGTATTGCCGAAGTTGCAAACCTCATGCCCAAATTCGGTTCAAATGCTCGCCCCATGATTATTTCTTTGGATGGTTGGGCTGGTACACAACGCTATGCAGGAATCTGGACCGGTGATCAAACAGGAGGTAAATGGGAATACATTCGTTTTCACATTCCGACTTATATTGGTGCTGGACTTTCCGGTATGCCTAATATCACAAGTGACATGGATGGTATTTTTGGAGGCAAACAGCCTATTATCAACATTCGTGATTTTGAATGGAAAACATTTACCCCCATGCAACTCAACATGGACGGTTGGGGCAGTAACGAAAAGTATCCTCAAGCTCTCGGCGAACCTGCAACATCAATCAACCGTAATTATCTCAAATTAAAATCACAGCTTACACCTTATTTATATACCATTGCTCACGAAGCCGTTAAGGGACTCCCCATGATCCGAGCCATGTTTCTAAGTGATCCCAACAGTTACACACAGGGAAAAGCTACACAATATCAATTTATGTGTGGTCCATGGTTTCTCGTTGCTCCCATTTATCAGGAAACAAATGCTGACACACAAGGAAACGACATTCGCAACAACATTTATCTCCCAGAAGGAAAATGGATTGACTTCTTCAACGGCAATACCTACAACGGAGGTCATATACTTAATAATTTTGATGCGCCAATTTGGAAACTTCCCATCTTTGTAAAAGCGGGAGCAATCATTCCTATGACTCTCCCAAATAATCATGTTAGCGAGATACCACAAGATTTGCGTATTTATGAATTTTATCCCTATGGTCATAGCGAATTCACTGAGTATGATGATGATAGATTTACTGAATCATATTTGCAAGGAGATTCGGTAACCACTTATATTACCTCTAATGTTCACAATGATCAACTCACCATCACACTAGAACCTACAAAAGGTTTTTTCAAGGGTATGACCAAGAAAAAAACCACCATTCTACGTGTTAATGTAACAGAACATCCCTATAGTGTAAAGGCGAAAATAGGGAAGAAAAACATAAAATTACATGAAGTTTATTCCCAACAAGCCTTTGAACAAAGTGAAAATGTCTATTTTTATGATGCAGCACCAAATCTAAACTTATTTTCCACCAAAGGCTCCGATGCAGAGAAAGTAACGGTATCAAAAAGCCCTCAGATTCTTATCAAAATCGAAAAAACAGACATTACTAGTAATAAAACGACCCTAACTATAAAGAATTTTGTTTGTCACAATTCAATATTCTCTAAAACTGGTCCACTCAATGCACCTTCCAATGCAAAAGTAGCTGAACCAGACCGCAAACCATACTCACTAACGCCCTCATGGGATAAAACGGATAATACTGATTTTTACGAAATTCTCTATAACGGAATGATTTATACAGGCATTCGTGAAAATAAATTGGAATTTACCGAACTCGAACCCAACACAATGTATAACTTCTGCGTACGCTCCGTGAACAAAACAGACACCTCTGCTTGGGTGAACATTTTTGCCAGTACCACTGCCGATCCTTTAGAACAGGCCATTAAAGGCATTACAGCCTCTTGCAATAAGCCAGCACAAGGTGGGGAAGACATTAACAAACTGTTTGATTTCGATGAAAAGAACATCTGGCACACAAAATATGGAACAAAAGCAACGCCATTTGATTTAGTTATTGACCTTCACTCTGTTAATACGGTAGACAAAATGACTTATCTCCCACGTCAAGTCGGAGCAAATGGGATGATTTCTTCCGCCATCGTTTTCTATAGCATGGATAAAAAGAACTGGACGAAAGCCGGTACTGTCACATGGCCAGAAACATCCGAACAAAAAACTTTCATTTTTACTACACATCCTATTGCACGTTACATAAAAATTTCCGTTGACAAAGCATTTGGAAATTTCGGATCAGGTTGCGAGCTCTACATCTTCAGAGTAGCCAACACACCGAGCTATATTCCTGGAGATATCAATAATGACAAAATTTTGGATGAGAATGACCTAACTTCGTATATGAATTACACGGGGTTACGACTAGGCGACAAGGACTTTGAAGGCTATATCAGCAAGGGTGATATCAATAAAAACAATTTGATTGATGCCTACGACATCTCAAATGTAGCCATAATGCTTGATAATGGGATACAACCCGACTCTGTAACTTCACTTGATGGCAGAATAGTAATCATCCCAGACAAGAAAAACTATCATGTCGGCGAAATAATCAATATCACCGTTCACGGGTTCGGTCTCAAAGCCGTCAATGCTCTTAGTTTCGCTCTACCATATTCACCTGCAGACTATGAGTATCTTGGTAATAATTTGCTTGCCGTCAATGGAATGAAAAACTTCACAAACGACCGTCTGCACTCGGATAACACTAAGTCTCTCTACCCGACGTTTGTAAATATCGGAAACAAACCCACCTTAAACGGAACACAAGATCTGTTCATACTTCATTTCAAAGCTCTCAAAGCAGGTCCATTCAATCCTAAAATCACTAACGGCTTGCTTGTTGATAAAAATCTTTTTTCAAAAGAATTCTAATAGTTAATCGTTATTCATAGGACGGAGGCACAATTTTTGTGCCCCACGTTTTATGAGGTTTATTAGAGGTGAAATAATCAATTTCTCCTCCGTTAGAAACAGTTTTCCAATCTATCCAAGTTCCCAAATAAGATTTTCCATTCAATTTCATCAAACGAATATAGATGTTTTTCTCTGATCCACCTTTGATGGTTAGATCTCCGTTTTTTAGATGCAACTTTATAAAAGGAAAAATAGGTGTATTTATAGAGAATCCGCCAACACCTGGTATTTCGGGATAAAGTCCGATACTCGCCCAAACATACCAAGCGCCCATAGCTCCCAAATCGTCATTTCCAGGAAGACCATCTGGAACACTTGAATACTCTTCGTTTAATACTCTATTAATTACTTTCTGAGTTTTATAGGCGCAATCTATCCAATTGTAAGACCAAGGTACCCCAAAACTCGGTTCGTTTCCCGAGGCAAACCAGGCATCATCATAACTGGCATCCAACCGCGTAAAATATTCATCCAATCGCTTTTCGGCATTTGCTCTACCACCAATGATCTTTGACAAACCGGATAAATCATAAGGCACCATCCAATAATAATTCTTATAGGTCGCCTCTCGAAAGTCATCACTCAAAGGTTTCCACGAGCCATCATCATTACGAGACTGCAACCACGTGGTTTTTGGGTTATACAAATTTCTCCAAGAACGAGCATTTTCGAAATATCGCTTGCTTGCCGCTTCATCACCTACGGCATTCAAAGCAAACTGCCCAATGGCAAAATCGGCAGAAGTATACTCTAATTGTATCGATGCATTAAAATAACCTTTTTCCAAATACTCTTTCAGGCCTGGTCTCGTCTCAATATTCTGCGATTTAGAACCAGGTTCTTCAGCACCTTTCCGCATAATATCGAAAATAGGTTTGGCATCATAATTGCGAGCGCCGAAAGCATATGCATTAGATACAAGTATCGCTGTAGGATCCCCCTGCATAATACCAGTTTCAACATTTGCCATCACCCAACGCGGAAATGAACCTCCAGACTGTTCGGCAAACTGCTGATGAGATACCACTATATCCGACGCTACATCTGGCTCTAAAACAGAGAGCAACTGGATCTGAGTTCGATACGTATCCCAATTACTAAATGCAGTATACTGCTTGCAACGAGACTTATGGGCTATAAAATCGGCTCCCATATATTCCCCATTTACGTCACTACATACACTGGGATGAATCAGAGCATGATAAAAATGAGTATAAAATTGTGTTATGCGATCTTCATTGTTTCCTTTTACTTCTATCAGATTCAAATAATGATTCCACTTCTCTTCTGTATTTTTTTGCACATTAACAAAACTCCATGTTGGGTTTTCTGTTTGCAAATTTTGACGGGCATTTTCCACAGACACATAGGAAAGTCCTATTTTATATTGTATAGTTCTATTTTTTCTCAAATCAAAAGTAAAATATACGCCAGAACATTCACCTTCAGCAAATGACGTTTTGGGCATCAATTTTGCTTTTTTCCAAGTTCCTGTTTCAAATGCATCCGTATCAAATTCTGCTACAAAATATACTTTATAAGGAACAGGAGAACCACAAAAAGAACCACCACTCGCATACCCTTCACATTTGTTAGGAGCCGTGATTACCGCAACAGCTTGGTCTATCTTTGTCGCTGCAAGACCTGCACCTATTATAACTGTTCCGTATGCTTGACCTACAGGATATTCATATCTCGCCATACCTGTTCTTTCTGTCACAGTCAGTTCACTCTTAATATCGCCTTGAACTTGAGCCTGATAATACCCGGCATGTCCTTTTTCTTCGGACACATTGATGTGGGCATCTCGAATTATATTCGGAGAAGTTTCTAATTTACCTTTAATCGGGAATGTAGGAAAATTTCCCATATTCTCACATCCCCCTCCACTCATCTGATTAACCACAAACCCAGCTTCTTTTGAGAAATAAGACGGTGTAAACTGTACCATACCATGTGGATAAGTGGCACCAGGAAACACATAACCTGACTTCAACCCGTTACCTTTTGTTCCGATCAAGGTATTTACCCTATGCGCACAGTCTATCCGAATCTGTGCTTTTATGGTCCAAAAACTAAATAAAAAAAATATTGAGAATAAACCTACTACGCTTCTTTTCATATCTCGAACTATTAATTATTTTTATGTATGTCTCATCAACAGCAAAGATGATTCTTTTTCTTGCTCCTGACTATGTATGCAAAGATACGTCCAAATTCAGAAAAATAAGTATAAAACTTCCTATCTTTAAGCAATGCATATCTCCTATATAAGAATCACACAAAAAACATCAAGAAAAAACTTCTTTCTGTTAGAAAACCTACATAAAATGTTATGAGAAGTTTTTAAATGAAATAGGATCCTATTACTTTTCTTTTAATTACCTTTACAACAAAAACAACAAACAAATGAAAAAAATATATTTTGTGTTATGCACCATATGGCTAACTATAATACTTGGGGGCACCACTACAGCTGCCACCAAAATTGTAAAAGAGCCAAGTGGGCTACCATTGGCGGATCCCTACGTGTTGTTTGAAAATGGCATCTATTATGCCTATGGGACGCACTCTGACAACGGGATTGAAGTATATACTTCGTCTGATCTTTTCATTTGGCACTTTGCAGGACTGGCACTAAATAAAGAAAACACGACACAGACACGATGGTTTTGGGCTCCCGAAGTATACCACATTAATAATACCTATTACATGTACTACTCTGCAAACGAACGTCTTTATGCCGCGACGGCAAAATCACCGTTAGGTCCATTTGTTCAAGTAGGAAAAGAGCCTTTTCTTCCAGAAGGAAGTATTGACGGGACCCTGTTTCGTGACGATAACGGCAACTATTATTTCTTTTTTGTACGTTTCAATAATGGTAACAACATTTGGGTAGCGCGCATGACTGAAAATCTCACCTCTCTCGACATGCAAACACTGCACCCTTGTATTCAAGTTAGTCAGGACTGGGAAATGGATCCGAAATTCCCCGGATGTAAAGTTAACGAAGGACCTTTCGTTCTGAAACACAATGGAAAATATTTTTTATCTTATTCAGCCAACCACTATCAAAGCAAACATTATGGTATTGGAATCGCTACAGCTACAAACATTATGGGAACTTGGACAAAATCCCCCCAGAATCCGATACTTCAAGGTATCGGGGGACTAGTTGGCACGGGTCACCATTCTTTCTTCGTAGACAAAACAGGTAAACTAAAAATGATTTTTCACGCACACAACTCACTGCAAAAAGTCGACCCGCGCCTTTCTTATTTTATTAATGCTCGCTTTAGTGGAAACACTATCAAATGCGGAAAGAATATTATTGTTCCGACACTAAAACCATAAATTAAACAAATCGCTAAACAGAAACTTATTCATTTCGAGACACGCCCGCTTCTATAGTCGGTAAAATGATATCCCGATATTCATTCTCAAAATTCGGAGTAAAGACTTCTTTTCCCATACATTCCTGTATTTCGGTGACGGACCAAAAACGTCCGTCCGCTAATTCTTTATTATCCGGATAGACGCGACCATCATAAATCGTAGTATGCACATAAACAAGTTCTTTTTCCCGATTTGATTCAAAAACATATGACGTCACACGTTCTGGTACATAATCCGTAATACCCAATTCTTCTTGCACTTCACGTTGTAGTGCTTGAGCTACATTTTCACCCAGATCCACATGCCCCCCAACAGCAGTATCCCATTTACCAGGCTGAATATCTTTCCAAGATGGCCGTTTTTGCAAATATAGTTCGCCACGACTATTAAAAACATGTAAATGTACCACAGGATGCAGCAATTTACTCCCATCATGGCAATGACGCCTTGTAGCTGAACCCGTAATATTCCCCGCTTCGTCTACCAACGGTACCAAATCATCCAATGAATCAATCATTTTTATATTCTTTAAGGAATCAATAAGGAACTATCTCCATAACTCAGAAATCTGAAATCGTTATTCAGTGCATAATCATAAACTTCCCGCCAATCTTCCCCAATAAAGGCAGATACAAGCAACAAGAGAGTACTCTTAGGCATGTGAAAATTCGTTACCATTCGTTCTACAATATGATAGTGATAACCGGGTGCAATGATGATTTTCGTACTGGTATGCAAGGCTTTAAGTTGGTTGCGCTTCAAATACTCCAAAATAGCCTGTAAAGCATCCATCGTACTGACGTTCTTCAAAGAATCAGGCAGATCATAAGGCATCCATTGCTCAATAGAAAGTTGCTCCTCCGAAGAGTCCGGATTTTGAATCAATTTTAAACCTATGTAATATAAGCTTTCCAAAGTGCGCACCGATGTAGTACCCACCGCAATACAATGTCCTCCATGGCACAGAAGTCTTTCTACACTCGTACGAGGCACAAAAATATATTCGGCATGCATTTCATGATTTTCTATTTCAACACTTTTAACAGGCTTAAACGTTCCAGCTCCTACATGCAGTGTAATTTCATCACGCTCAATATTTTTCCGGTCAATAGCCTCCAGTACCCGCTCCGTAAAATGCAATCCGGCAGTCGGCGCAGCCACACTTCCCTCTATTTTAGAATAAACAGTCTGATAGGTTTGCTTGTCACTCTCTTCTGTTTTGCGATTCAAATATGGAGGAATGGGTAATTCGCCGACTGCATCTAAAATTTCTGCAAAAGTCAACTCCGGACCATCCCAAGAAAATTCAATCACATCACTCATATTCGCACTACTTTTATCCTCTGCTCGCAAGGTAACCTTATTGGTTCCTATTTGTATCGTACGCAAAAGTATTCCGTCCTTCCATTTTTTCCGGTTCCCAACCAGACACAACCACTGACAGGAATGTCTTTGTTCAAAAATAAGCTGATAATCATTGGGAAAATGAGGTTCCAAACAGAAGATCTCTATCAAAGCTCCTGTCTCCTTGCGAAAATGCAGACGTGCCTGAATAACTTTCGTATTATTGAAAACCATCAAACTTCCCTCCGGAAGGAAATCCGGAAGCGAAGTAAACAAATGATTACTGAGCTCGCCGTGATTGTAAATTAGTAGTTTAGATTGATCTCTGACCGCAACGGGATATTTCGCAATACGCTCTTCCGGCAACTTATAATCAAAATCACTGATATGAATATGTTTTGTTTCTTTCATCGCTCTGAAATTTGTGCAAATTTACAAAAAAAACACAACGTAGATACAGTCAAACTACCAAACGTAAATAATGCATATGGGGCAACAGGTTCTTTACAACCGCTGCCCCACTGTATATCTTTTAAAAACTATAAGAAACAATAGAAATCTAAAAATACTTCTTCAGCATTTTAATATCTACATTTTCACGCAGACGACGCAAAGCTCGTTCCTTAATCTGGCGAACGCGTTCACGTGTCAGGCTCAGGGAATTGGCAACTTCTTCAGCTGTCATTTCCGGATGACCAATACCAAACAACATCTTCAATACAGTTTGCTCTCGTTCGGAGATGCAGCTCAAAGCAGCATCCAAATCAGAGGATAGAGATTCCTTCTCCATTTCGTCGTCTGTAGACGAAGCATTGTCGTCTGTCATCGTGTCAATCATCGCGCTAGTCTCATCGTTCTGGAAAGGCGCATCTACAGAAACTTTCTTGCCGTTACTACCTAAGGCATCTGCAACTTTGTCTTCTGCCGTGTTCATCACTTCTGCCAACTCCTGAACTGAAGGGCGACGCTCGTTTTCTTGTTCAAAATTTATCCGAGCTTTGCTTAACTTGCTTTGGAAGCCCACTTGGTTCAGCGGCATACGAACAATACGACTTTGTTCGGAAATAGCTTGTAGAATACTTTGGCGAATCCACCATACAGCGTATGAAATAAACTTAAAACCACGAGTTTCATCAAACTTCTGAGCAGCTTTAATCAATCCCAAGTTTCCTTCGTCAATTAAATCATTCAAGGCCAGTCCTTGGTTTTGGTATTGTTTTGCCACACTGACAACAAAACGCAAATTAGCGCGAGTTAACTTTTCCAAAGCCTTTTGATCACCTTTATGGATACGCTGAGCAAGCTCAACTTCCTCATCAGTCGTAATCAGTTCTTCCCGTCCTATTTCCACCAAATACTTGTCAAGAGCCGCGCTCGAGCGGTTTGTGATACTTTTGTTGATTTTTAATTGACGCATATAACTATTTTTAAATTGGGCACACTACCTCCTATTTAATGTGAGGTGCAAATTTAACACTTTATTTTCAAATAAGCAAAGCGATTGACCCACTTTTTATTCGAAAAAATCATTCTTTCATCATTTTTGTCATCAAACAACTTTCTAGACTTCATTTTGACTGTTGAACATCCTTCTGATTATAACTTATTCTACGCATATTGCCTGTATACACTTCCAAAATACGAAAAAAATATGTAATTTTGCGACTAAAAGCATGACATAATGAAAATAGGAGACAAAGTAAGATTTCTTAATGAAGTGGGAGGCGGCATTATTAGGGGTTTTCAGGCAAATAATATTGTCTTGGTTGAAGACAAGGAGGGTTTTGAGATCCCAGTCAACATTCACGAATGTGTTCTTGTAGAAACAGACAATTATCACATCGCCCCACAAAAGAAAAAAATCGAGTCTACTCCTGCACCCGAAAAAAAAGTAGAACCTATATCTATTAAGGCACAGTTGAACAAAGAAATACCTGAGGCCGAGGATGACAATGAGAACCATCCTGTCAGCTTTCGCCCAGCTCCATTAGAACGTCGCAATGCAGACATTCTCAATGTTTATCTTTGTTTTGATCCTATCGAAGTTGACGAACTCAGTAAAACAGATTTTGATACCTACCTTATCAACGATAGTAATTATTTTCTGGATTTTGCTTACCTCTCAGGAGAAAGCAAAGGTTGGCAGTTACGTTTTAGAGGAACAGCAGAACCGAATACCAAGATCTTTATAGAAACACTTTCTCGCGACAACCTGAACGACCTCCAACATCTCTGTATTCAAGCAATTGCATACAAGGAGAATAAGCCTTTTCTACTAAAGCCTGCCATCAGTGTAGATTTGCGCCCCGATCTTAGCAAATTTTACAAGCTCCACACTTTTGCATCCACTGAGTTTTTTAAGGAACGCGTACTAACATTCGACCTTATTGTCAACGACAAACCTGCACGCAAAATTTTCGCCCAGGCAGAAGATATTCGCGAAGCTCTACTAGACAATCATCAAAAAGAAGAAAATGATCTTCACCCTCATATCCATGCTATTGCCATCAAGAAAGAGCAGCATGACGATATTGACATCGTAGACCTTCACGCCTCGCAGCTTTTAGAGAACATGGCCGGAATGAAACATTCCGATATTTTGGATTATCAATTAGATATTGTCAAAAAGAAAATGGAAGCCTGCAAAAATGAAAATGGCAAAAAAATCATTTTCATCCACGGAAAAGGTCAGGGTGTTCTTCGCAATGCCATCTTGCGCGAACTTCGTCATTCCTATAAAGCCTGTACCAGTCAAGATGCCTCTTTTCGGGAATACGGTTTTGGCGCCACCATGGTCATTATCCATTAATTAATGACCTGCATCCGCACAGCATACTCCACCGACGCCCCCGCATTGGCCAGCCTTATTATGCAAGCGATGTCTACCGAATGTTGTGCATATTTTTATGGGCCCCTGCATTCTGAAGAAGATTTTCATCTCTTTTTAACTCAACTTGCAACACGCCAAGATTCCCAATACAGTTATCAGAATGCCCTTGTTGCAATTGAGGAAGAACAACTTGTTGGAGCTGCCGTTTCCTATAGCGGAGCTTCTCTTCACAAATTAAGAAAAACCTTTCTGGACGGCATGATTAGCGTTTTTGACCGAGACTTTAGTCAAATCAAGAACGAAACGCAGGCAGGCGAATTATACTTGGATTCTCTCGCTGTTAACTCTGATTTCAGACACCGCGGAATTGCAACAAAACTCATCAACGAAACCGTCCGTAAAGCACGCGAACTGTCCATTCCCAAAGTAGGATTACTTGTAGACGACAATAATCCTCGAGCCCTTCATCTTTACACCTCTCTAGGATTCAAATTTATTTGTCTTGTCCTAAAATAGGTTGACTCATAAACTGAAGAATGATGAAAGAATTAGAAAAAGGAAAAAATGGAACAAGAGTGTTTGCGTCTCGAATTTTTTATAGCGAAGAAGTTCGTA
>Ga0183100_1000408_pt1 | contig 36957 bp, 33 predicted proteins | sample Biomet2_FD_127789 | JGI IMG/M metagenome (GOLD analysis project Ga0183100, IMG submission 127789) | Microbial communities from bioreactor (seeded with anoxic lake sediment) at LBNL, California, USA - Biofuel metagenome 2 | ecosystem: Engineered > Bioreactor > Anaerobic > Unclassified ... | reverse complement strand
AAATAAATTTCCTTGACTATTAATTTCATTTTTAATATTTTCATATATAAATACTACATACTTTGAAAGGGATTTATTATAAGTTGCCATAAGAATCATGTCATCTTTTGCTGCACAATAATGTCTAAGTAGTAATGGAATTTTATTTACAGCCACAGTAGTTTTACCAGAGCCTGCTACCCCTTTAATTAACATATGACCATTTGGTTTGCTCTCAATAATTCTTTTTTGTTCTAAATTTAATTGCATTCTCATCCCTTCTTTACACTTTAATATACTATGGATAGTTATTATTGTAATTGTATCACATTATGTAATTATATGTAATGTTTAGGGTAATTATGATTAATACAATTAAGAATAGGCAGTAAATTTATTTTTGATAAATTTACTGCCTAAAATCAAAATATTATAAAATTACTACCTTCTCATTGAACTCATAGCTCGTGAATGTATAATTCTCTAGTCGATAACGCTTTTAATTAGGGGGTGCTTTAAAACCCCCTATATTCCCATACTGTATTCCAAAATATAGTAATTTAAAAAATGGCATAGAATGACCCTCAATTTCTTATCAAGGTTCATTACAAAAAATGCCATATTAATAACGCACTCAGCAGTTTCTTTTAAATCTGCAAATATTCTAGCTAAACCATATCTAGTTTTACCAGTACCAAACTTTCCCTCAACTTCATTTCTTTCACATGTATCAATATACTCTTGTTTTTTTTCAACTCTTGTTTTATTCTTTTTAGGTCTGCCTAAAGCAGGTCCGGTAATGCTAATTCCATTTTCTTTGCAATAGTTTAAGTTTTTTCTATTTCTATAAATTTTATCAGCTAATATTCTTTCAGGATAAAATCCATTTCTTGCTTTATAAGTCTCTGTTATAGGTATTAAGCTTTCGGATTCATTGTAAGCATCCCAACTTAATTTTTCCATTCTAACATAACCATTAACAACACTTATTTCAACTTTTGCCCCGAATTCCGTAGGAGCTTTAGTCTTTCCTCTAACAATTGGTCTAACATGCGGCTGACTGATACTAACAATTCTATTTTCTACTGTATGTTTTCTATTATCAAACATATATTTTTGTTGATGATATAACTGTAAAATCACTTCATATTCTTCTAATTGTCTACTATTAAGCTTTTTTCCATTCCCAATAAAATTTTCTACATATGCAATGTCTCTAGCAATATAATTTAATTGTTTTCTTATAGCTTTACGTATCTTTTTACAACTTTTCTTTCTAGCTTTTGAAACATTTAAAAAATCTTTGCGGGCCTTTAGCCTATAAGTTCTAGGCTTTTTAGATTGAGAAGGAACATGTAGGTAATCAATGTATCCTTCTAGTTTCTCGCGTGCAGAATTTAAAAGGTTTAAATCTTGTGGATAAGTTATATCTGCTGGAGTACATGTTGCATCAACAATTATAGTGCCTTGGTTAGCTTTATCTGAATTATTATTATCATCATCGTCATGTTTATCTTTGTCATCATTATTTTTCTTTGTAGTAGTATCTTTAAGAATAGTATTATTCATTTCAATAATCATATCATCAGAAATTCTTTTTCGGAATTCAACCATTGAAGAAGCTCCAAATGGTGCGGAATTTTGGAATTCTTTCAAACCAATAAAATATTGAAGGTATGGATTTTCAGCAATAGCAGATACTGTTTCACGGTCGGAACAATTAAGTTTTTGCTTTATTATTAGGCTTCCTAATGCAATACGAAGTGGTTTTGCTGGCCGACCATTATTAATGAATTGTTTAGCATATGTTTCTTCAAATTCATTCCATGGTATTATTGCTGCTAATTTAACCCATCTATTATTTATATCTAATTCTCCGTATGGAAATATAAAATCTTCTATTTTTAATTGATTATCAACTGAATACATATAAATTCACTCCCAAGTGCAAGGGTTTTCCCCCTATATTTAAAATATCTATGCACTTAGTATTCCATAAAATAGCCTATATAATACTATTCTAAACACTTACGCAAATTTGGAGCAGTCCCTAATTATATCTATAATATCCTCACCATACTTCTCAAACTTAACTTCTCCAAACCCTTTAATTGAAATAAACTCCTGTTTATTTTTAGGCATAACTTCAACTATTTTGTTCATTACCTCATTAGTGAAAACACAATAAGCTGGAATACTATTTAAAGATGCTTTAGCAGTTCTATAGGTTTTTAAAGCCTTTATCAGATTTTCATCATCATCTTTTATATTTTTTGATGTAGGCGTAACCACTTTTGGTTTTTCTTTAGAAATATTTTCACTATTCTGTTTAATTTTAAATTTGCTACTATAATCAATACTAACACTTGTGTCTAAACCCTTTAAAATCACTCCAACTTGCATAGCTTTTATTTCTTCATAAACTGGAGGTACTGTATTTTCAACCATTCCTCTTATTTTTGTATTTATTAAATCAACTTTAATTACCTTGTCCATAAAGTCATGAGAACAATTTTTAAAGTTTAAAGTAGCCTTTGAGTTTGTGAATACCACTAAAGAGAAAATAGGTAAATTTTCTAATCCCTGCTTATTTAAAACATCTCTCACAATAAGCTCTGCTCGTCGATTCTCCTCAACAGGACTATACATACCTTCTTTAAAACTCTTCTCGCCTTTCTTAATCCATCTAGAAAAACTATCTTGACTATCTATTTCAATATTCCCTTGATGGCTCTTACAATTTATTATGCAACAAAATTGATTAGTAACCATTAGAAAATCTATATTTGACTTATTATCTCCTAATTCTAACCTTAGGTTATGTAATCCATAAAAAGGCGCTGGTGAATTATTAAGTTCAAAATATACTTTGCTAAGGCTATCGTGAACATATTTTTGAAGCTTAATTTCATTCTCAATTTTCTTTTTCATTTCATTATCAGTAGCATTATTTAAAAGCTGATTAAGTTGAGTTATATTTTCACTTTCCTTATTGAAATCCTTTATAAAGATAGGTGTACTTATAGTTTTCATAATTTTATTTTCAAAACTAACACTAAATATATTTTTCTTTATAACATCAAAAATCCCCATAATTTCCTCCACTTTTCATTTGTAGCTAAATTATAACATATTATGGTTAATTTCTCCAATAAGCATTGATCAAAAGTTCTGATATTGTCTAAAAGTCTACCATTACTTTTATAACAACTTTGGAACAATTAAAGGACATTAGCACTAGCAATAATCCTTTAATTTTTACATTTATAGCGTGCAAATAGCCCAGTGATCCAGTGTTTGGTAGTATCAGCCCTAGCTAATAGTGAGGTGCTTGTACTTGGTAATTTACTGGTACTCAGAGGTGGTACGGAAAGAGCTTGCGACTGAGGTTTCTAATCAAATGAGAATAACTCATTCTTTACAGCATAGATAACATAAAATACTATTTCATCGCGTACTCTATAGGCAAAATGTTGTTGGTACTTTTCAAGTATCTTGTTAATTTCAATTAATTTATCTATAACCTTAGTTGCTATTTCTTTTTCATCTTTGCATTCAGATAATTTTAGGTATTGTGATTTTAAAAAGTCATTATGATATTTTTTAGGTGAAAGTTCATCAAAATCTATCTCTTCAAAATTATATTCTAAATCTACCTTATTGAATTCAATGGTATTAGCTCTATCTAATACTTTTTTACTAAAAGGAAAGGTGGCCTCGTCCATATTAACAGTTCCAAATTATATATAGGTTCTGTGGAATATAAACGTCACCATATTTATCATAGGCTCTTTCATCTTTTCCAAATTGAGCTTTGCTTAACAATTTTTGAGTAATAATTTCATCATCATTTATCTTTCTTGTTTCCATCGATGAAAGAATATCACTGAAGTAATACTCAACTCTTGCTAAATTCATTTCATCAAGACATAGGAAATAAGGTTTGTCCAAATGTTGCATGTCTTCATAAGCAGCATCAATAATAATACCTGGAACAAACTTATTTTCAATATTTCTGTAGCTACTATAATATCTCCAATATTTTTAAAATTTTGTTTATTTATTGAGGAAATGGGTTAAATATGTGTATATAGTATATTTATTGCTATATTAAGAATGCTATACTAGGTCACAGTGGTTCTTATGAAAAACTTAGTTACTCATTTAACACTTCTAGCTTTATTTAAACAAATTTCAAAACTTTCTCTTCCCACATCAGCATTATATTTTTTATTTAATGCTGCTTTTAATTCTTGAATTTCACTTATAGGCTTTTTATACTGAATTGATTGCTCACTATCTTTAAAATATTCTTTTGTCTTCTCTATTGCTGACATCATATGTTTTTGTATTATTTTATAAATATTACTATTTACATCTATACCATCTTTAGAAGTGTTTAACGGTAATTCTGAAACATTATCTCCATTTATAAATACAAAACCTATAAATCTTTCATAATTATACTTATCATCTTTAATAATTTGTTGCCAATTACTTAAAATACTTTTATCCCCATGTATAATACTTCTTCCATTTATCACATAATTCCATCCATAAAATTCAGAACTTCTTTTGCTATTATGTTCAATTTTTAATTTAACCTCATTTCCATTTATAGTATAAATCCTATCATCCAGCAAATTCTTTGTAAATAAATTACTATTATACTCAATCTTTTTATCATTAAGATATATTTCAAATCCAGCATCTAAAATAAATTCATAATTAATCTTAATCGCATTTATAAGTTTTCTTTGAAAGTCCTAGATAATAATTCATCTTGAATTTTATTATTTATTTTTAAAATTGATATTACAACCCCTGATTCTAAGTTTTCTTTTCTATTATTCTTCTTTATAGGTATATTCCAACTAGATTTTCTCTCCCATTCATAAACATTCATTTGAATTTTAAATTTATCATCTAGTACATATGATTCTAAAACAAATTCATCAGCCAATTTAAAAAGTGATCTCTTCATACCTATTCCAAATCCCAATTTATTATCTTTAAAATCATTTCCGAATTTAAAAGCTGTATTTATAGCATCTTCTCTAGTAATTCCACCACTGTTATCTTTAATTACAAAATCATATTTATTATTATGTTTTTGACCAATGCATAAATCTATATGATACCCTTTCAACGATTTAAATTTACTTAATTTTTGTGCAGCATGAATAGAATTATCAATTAATTCACATATTGCTGACTCTAGCATTATATCTTTAGTAATTGCTAATATAAATAATGTTTTTCTTGGCTCCATATTGGCCATGTCACTCATAGAAACATCCTCAAATTATTAATAGTATTAAATAATATGTTGCTACTATTAAATTAATGATACTTTTATAAATTCTGTATCATCTTTCATTTATCCATCTCCTAATTCATATCTAATCTTAATCGTAATTTAAAACCTAATAATATTTATTCTCTAAGTTTTTTAAAAGAATAAATAATCAAAACATGGAAATAAAATCCATATTGTTATGAAATTAGATATAATGAATATGAATATCATTCACCTCATTTTCATGTTAATTGTACAAGTGCAGTGGAAACATGACAACAAAATTCTCGCAAGATGTACAATCATGGTTAAGCATTAATAAAATAAATTTAATAAATGTGTGGAATGAATATCATGGATCCACTACATATGTAAAATTATAGAATATATAAAATAGCCTAGAGCATTTTTTCTATACTCTAGACTATTACAAACACTTGCTTATAAATTTTAAAACGAACTTTAAACAAACTCTTTTACCATACCTTAAAATATATTTTTAGATTGTACTTTAACTAAATATTATTTAGATATTAATTGAAATAATTCTTTAGGCAAATTGGTTACACTACATATAAAATGTAGTATAGTTTTACTACTGTTTAATAATTTATCATAATCACTAAATATTTTTTCTAACTCTGTCTTACTAATACTCTTAGATTTTAAGTCATATTCCATTAATACTATATCTAAAAATCGTAATATATCATAAAATTCTAATGGATTATTTGTTATTCTTAAAATCAGACTATGATATGCATCAAAATATATAGGTGGCTTAGCTTCATATTTAGGTGGATTTATCTTTTCATTAAAATCAGGAATTTGACTTTTTATTAAGCTATATGCTAGCCTATAACTAGCATTTACAAATTCTTCACTTTGTCTTTCTGATAATACTCCTGAAGAAAGATTTTTGTAAATAATCTCCTTCTTGTTATTCTCTTCTAGATAATAGATTTCTTTGCATATATTTAATGTTGCTAGCATAAATAAAGTTATATTTTCGTAAATTGCCCATTTTGCTCCAACCAATTGTTTACTAGTTATAGGTAATTTGATTATTTCTGCTAACTGTTTCATTGCTGTAATACTCTTCTTAACTCTTCTATAATTATCTAATGACCAGTATTCACAATTAATAAAATCAACCATTCTTTTTATGCTTTGTTTATTATATACATCAATTTGTTGAAATAACTTTAATGTTTCTGTTTGTGTTTTATGATCCCATGAACCTCTATAGTCATTCTTATCTATACAATATATTTTTTCAAGTTTGTCTATAATATTTGTATCTAAAACTTGTATACTTTGTTTTCTTGCGAATTCTTTTATATTAAGTCTTATACCTTTTTTTACAAAAATAATTTCATCTAATTTAAAATACGCTTTGATTCCATTAAGCCAAGTTATTCTTTCAAGTGGTTTAGCTTTACCTGCTTTACAATCTGCCCAAATATTACTAGATGAAAAGTTTTTATTAATTAATATTCCTAAAACATCTAAATCTGTTATATCTTCTGGCTGGTTATCTAATGATGTTCTTAGTATTATTCCACCTTTAACAAAATAACCCATGTGATATAATATCCTTCTTATTCTATATTCTAATAGATATCCTTTATTTACTTGTACATTTTGTTTTTCTGAAATTTTGTTCTTTTCATTATCATAACTATTTTGTTGCTCTATTATTTGCGTTTCAATACCTTTTAAACTTTCTTCTTCACTCATTTACACACCTTCTTAAAATAATAATTCATCTCTCAAAACATTAGCAATATATTCCTCTGATTCTGATACTATAGATGGTGATTCTCCCATTGCCATTCTGTTCTCTTCTCCACTTATATAAGTGCTAGAATTACAAACCAAATCGAAATTTTCATATTTTTTTTCTACATCAAATTTATATTCTGGACTTTTTATAATCTTTAGTGCTTCCTCTGCTACATCCTTTTTCACTAATTCTAAACAATATCCATGTCTCATTCCATAGTAACCTTGCTTTGATTTTTCTACAACTTTAACAATCCCCTTTTTTTCTAATAAAATGTAATCTGTTCCATTAGCGCTATGTGGCCCTATATCTCCATATTTTATAAGAGTTTCTAAAAATCTTTCTGGATCATTGATTGTAGTATGCTGGGTATAATTTTCCCCAAATCTTATTGAAGCTAACAATAGTTTAACATCATCTAATATGTCATCATTTATACTTAATGATTTTCCTATATTAGGTGTGAAAGCAAATTCTTTATTTATTCCTCTATTGGATACTATTGTTGTTGGATTTATCATTCCTGTCTTTTTAGCAAGTACCAAAAGATTATTATCTATTTGTGGTAACTTTTCAATTGGTGCCCCTTGGGATGCTTGTATTATCTCAATAACGTCTTTCAATGTTTGTCTCTCATCAAATCGTATATTGGATAGTGCCATTGCTATTTTATCATGATTTTCACCCCAAATATATTCATTACTTATTATAGGATCTTTCGCATTCAAATTACTCAATTTATTTATCAATCTAAATTGGTTCTGCAATGCAAGTGATAATACTATTTTTTCTTCTAAAAATCCTTGTTCAACTAATATTTGTGTAATTTCACTTTGTAAATATGGTATTTTTTTTGTTTTATCCATTGTTTCTATTGTAATTCTCTCATTATCTTTTGGACGTTGATTTTCAAAGACTTGTCCTGCTATTTCTAAAACTTCATTATTAGTAAAGACATACTCTTGTAACCCTATTATATCTCCAGTTGAATTTTTTATTATTTCAACTTTTCTATCAGAAGCTTTTTCTATTTCAGGAAGTATTATTCTATGCAAATCCCTAGGTCTTATTCCTACTGTATTTCCCATTTTTTCTAGTTTCTTAATATTATTAATTTGACCATTTCCTCTAATTGTACCTAAAAACATACCCGCCTTACCCGATAAGTCTAATGTATCAAACTCATCAATATTAGATGCATCATTTCTAAATACCTTTAAATGTTTTTGTGTTGCAACAGACCAATATCCAAATTTCACTTTATCACTCATATATTATATATACCTCCTTAATATTAGACTAAAATTCAAGATTATATTCACTTTATTATTAACTACTATAGTATAATATTCCATATATATTTACAATATTTTCTTTCAAACGCCTATATATTACATCTGAAAGTTATTTCAGTCTTACAAAGAGGTAACATTGTGGCAATTTATAGAAAACTATTCAATGGAAAATGGAGAACAATATTTGATTTAGGAAGAGATATCCCCCAACTGGTAAATAAATAATAAAATTCAAATGTAGATTTAAACTAAAAAGATGCTATTACATATGTCAATTCTTTAAGTGTTTATATTTCTAATTGGTTAAGTGTCGGTATTTGGGATTTAAGAAAAGCTACAACCTATTAATATAAACAGTTGTAGCTTTTGCATGGTACTCCCAGCAGTGACTAATAATCTTCTAACAATCCCCTTATTGAATTTTAGGATAGCTTTTTAGTAAATTAAACATAAAACTTGTATAATACATCTTTAGCGATATTACATCTCTTAATTTAGCATAAGGATCCTGTTATACACCTTAAAACGAATAATCCATAATTTAAAATATTAAAGACCACATTAAGTATTAATTTAATGTGGTCTTTATAAACTATTATTTAATTAATATAATTCTGAATGTACTTACAGTTTACCATATTTCTTTCTTCTATAAAACCTCTAAACATCAAGAAATATTTTCATTGCTTAACCCTCTTCAAATATCCCACTAATGCACCTGCTGTTGCTAATGAAGCCTCAGAAGAGAATATAAAATATACTGAAATTCAACTCCAGGAACCTCTGAATTCTGAAATCACTTAGTCATTTAAATTAGTCTAATATATTAAGTTTTAAATTTTAGAAAACACCCTAGAGGCCCAGTGATTTCCATGGGCAAGCACTTGCTAGTATTCATAATAAGAAATGATTATTACTTATAATTTATCTATCTCTATACCAGTCATATCATATCTTAATTTTTTTCTCTTACGTAGTACCGAAAACCTAAAGTCTGATATTTCTATTATTTAAAAACTTGTATCTAAAAATTCTTGTTTTCTCGAAGTTACTATTATTTTTTATTTCTAAAATCACTAAGTGGTTTCCCCTCATATGTCTTCCATTCTGACCATCCATTTGCACTTCTACCTAAAACCAATTTTGCTGCTGCACTAGGAGATCCTACATTATAATCATTTGTAAATACATAAAACTCTTCTTTATCTTCTAATACTCCTTTTTCAATCAATTGTTTAATCTCTTTTTCATTGCTTTCTTTAACTGAATCATATAAAAATTTACTTGCTTTACTGCCTTTTAAAATAGTTATTTTATCACTTACCAATTTACAAGTTCCATATCCTCTTGGACCTTGACAATAAAAAATTATTTCTTTTGAATAATAATTAGTATTCAAAATTTTAGTATATTTCCATATATTTATTACTATTTGAAAAATTTTATTAAATCTTTCATCCATTTTATTAAGATTCCACTCATCTTGTTCCGCAAGCCATTTGTTTAAATACAATTTACTATCTTTATATCCGTAAACAGGAATATTCTTTTTTTCTATAAAACTTTTATTCCCTAAATTGCTATTACTTCCTGTTAATGTAAGATTTGATATAGTATCTCGTAAAGAAACCATTTTTTCAAATTCGCTTTCTGAAAGCAAATTCTTCCATGATTTATCAGGCTTTTGTGGAAAAATATGCTCAATTGTAATATTGCTTGAATATACATCTACTAATTCATGATGCCCATAATTCTCTATTCTGTCAAATAAATAATTAAGTTTTTCTTTATCTTTATACAATTGCTTGATCTTTAGTTCAGCTTTTAATTTCTCATCATTAGGGAAATTTTGCCTTGCCAAATATTCCTCAATAGAATCATAATACCTATTATCATCTATTCTAGAATATAAATTCATAAATATCTTATTTAGTACATTTGTTTTTTCTCCAGTTATATATCTTCTCCATAAATAACTTTGAATTAGTTCTATTACTTTTATTAGTATGTCTTTACATATTTTATTATTTTTATAGTCATAATAAATTCCTAAAATAAATGGATTAATAACACCTTGATCTAACGATTTTAAATATTTTAATTGTTTTTGTATGCCTAAATCTTTTTCTTTTTCTGGATTAAGTATTACATTATAAATAGATGCATATTCCTTTATTTTTTTTAGTTCAAATTCTAGTTTCGACTTGTCCACATACCTATAATTATTCTTAAATTCTTCAAATACTTTTGTTTTATTGGGAATTTTCCCAAATTGTAAAGTAAGAAAATCTCTAATAAATTCGGATATGAAAATTTTAATTTTTTTATCCTTTATAACAGTTGTATATTCCTCTATTGGTATCCAATAATTTTGATATATATAATTTTGATTTTCCCTATCAAGATTCATCAATATAAAATTTCTTATTAAATCCCCCTGTGATAAATCTAATCCAGTAGAGTTCAAGCTCTCAAATATTCTTTGAGAATCATCTTTTTCTTTTTCTAACGCAATATCTACATATATTAATTTTTCAATTCCTTTATTAATTTTGTCTATGCTTTCTTTATTCATTATTTCTTGCACAAAAAAATTATAGTTTTTTAAAATGTTACTTTTATCGTCATCATCACTTATATCATCAAATCTTTCCTCTAGTACTTTAAATAGAATGTTTTCATTTTTTTCGGTTGCCACCAATTTCATTTTATTAGTATCTTTAAAATGCCTATATGTAAGATATTGATCAAAAATAATATCTCCTGACTCAAAATACTCAATCTCTTTAGATTTATGATATAGTGCAATAAGCAATAATGTTATAGTTGTAAGACGTTGTTGCCCATCTATTATGCTCAATTCATTTTTGCCTGTTGTATATACTCCTTCATGAAAATATACTATACTTCCTAAAAAGTGAGAAAGTATATTGTCATCACTTGCAACGTCCATAATATCTTTTAACAAAACACTACATTGTTTTTCATCCCAATCATAATTTCTTTGATATACTGGAATTACGAATTTAGTATTAGGTGTAGACAGTAAAGTTAATATTTTTCTTACACTAGCTTCCATTTAATTATCTCCATTCAATTTTTCTAGTTAGCAATAATCCACTTAACATTCAAATGGATCATGACTTTTACTTTTATTATAATTATTAATAAACCCTATTCCAAAACCCTCTCCAAAACAACCCCATCGCTAAATCCCCCACGTTCCTCTCTCTTAACTCTCCTCTTCTCAAACAATTCCTCTTCCGTATATCCCAAAGAACCAGCAAGTCCCACCAATACTTCTAAAACATCCGCTAATTCCTCTAAATTCTTATCTTCCAAATACTCATTAACTTCTTCCATCAACTTCTCTTCAAGTAATTTCCCATACTCTTCTTTCTCCGCTATATGTATATCAAACTTCTTCCCACTTTTCTCTATTACCTGTGGAATTAAATCCCTCACTAATTTGTTATCAAGTGAAACTTGATTCAGGTGGGGTTTGCGCCCCATCTGAATCTTAGTTGAACTTATCTAGGGTCGTGCCGCTGTTAGCTCCTACTTAAAGAAGTTGGAGTGTTACAGCGGCTAGACATCAGATAAACCTTCATTTTTCTTTTCCAACCTTTCCTTATAATACTTTCTTGTTCTATAATCAATAACATCTTTAAATTGCTTTATAAAGCTAACATTATCCTTAAATTCCTCTAACTTTTCATTTAGACAATAGAATCCATCGTTCAAATAAAAGAATTCAGGTGCACTAGATAAAAATGCTTTTTCAGGGTTGTTTTTAGCTAAAGTTATAAATCCAGTTTTGCCCCAACCTTTATAATTTTCACTAGATTTATGTTGAGTTAAATCTATATAATTAGAACCTTTTTCATAAAATGATTTAAAGCTTTCATAAACATCATCTTCTGAAAGGCTAAATTTCATCTTTCCTTCATTATAAAAAGCTAAAAGAATAGGCATTTTATAGCTTTTAGTCATTGCAGTTGATTCAATCATTTTAATAAATTCCTGACCAATTGTTCCAACTAATAAACTTTCTTCCTCTGTTGCCTCTCCAATTTCCTTCAAAAACCAAAGATAATCTCTAAATACATTACTCTTTGAATTTAAAAGCTTATACAATTCATCATCAAAATAAGTATAAAACTGTAGCCTACTTGGTCTTTCCTGTACATATTCCTTGATTCTGTAGTATTCCTCTACAACAAATCTAGGAACACTTAACTGAGAACCCTTAATAACAATATCCTTAAGTTCAGTAAACTTCTTTTCAGCTTCTGCCTGCTTTTTGAATATATCTACAATTCTAAAGTCAAAATCCACAATACAATCCTGTGGGTAATCCTCTGGTTTTGGATTAAAACTCCCCTTTGACTTCGAAGCATAGTCCTTTATATTCCCAGTTAAAAAGAAAGGAATCAAATTTGCCTTCTTATAATTCCCTATAAAGTCTAAAACATTTAAGTATTCCTTACCTTTGCTTTTTCTAAGTCCACGCCCTAACTGCTGCAAAAATACCGTAGGTGATTCTGTTGGTCTTAAAAACATAACTAAATCAACACTTGGCACATCAAGCCCTTCATTAAACATATCCACAGAGAATATTACATTGATTTCTCCAAGCTTAAGTTTTTCAAGGGCTTCTTTTCTTTCCATAGAAAATTTACTACCTTCTCCACTATAAACTGCGCAAGCTTTTATATTATTTTCCAGGAAATATTTAGCCATATATTCTGCATGAGATCGACTTGTGCAAAAGCCTAAAGCTCTTTCACTTCTATATTTATCATAATGCTTCAAGATAACTTCTGCTCTTTTATTAATCATTAAAGCTGCTTCAAGACTTTTCTCATTATATTTCCCATTTTTAAATGTTATGTTCTCATAATCAGTTTCATCATATACTCCATAATATCTAAAAGGTACTAAAAAGCCTTTATCAATAGCTGCTTTTAAACGAAGCTCATAAACCACATTATAATCACAAAGGGCAAAAACATCTTTATTATCAAGTCTTTCTGGAGTAGCAGTAAGTCCCAAAAAAAATTTAGGAGTAAAATAGTCCAAAACATTTTGATAATTACCTGCTACAGCATGATGAAATTCGTCCATTATTATATAATCAAATTCATCTTTCTTAAAATATTCCTCATTCAAATATTGGCTTTGTCCTAGTGTCTGAACTGATGCAAATAAGATATCCTTATCCTTATTTTTTTCTACACCATTAAAAATTCCTGTTTTATCCTTAGGTCTAATAATTTTAAAGGTTGCTTCAGCTTGATTTAAGATTTCCTCCCTATGAGCCACAAAAAGAATTTTCTTAAAATCCAAAGAATCAAATGCCCCTAAATACGTTTTTCCTACGCCAGTCGCAGCAACAACTATTACCTTATCTAAACCGTCTACTCTAGCTTTTTTCAATTCATATAATGCCTCAATTTGTGCTCCCTTAGGTCTTATAAAATCAATTACACTATGATCCTTTTCTTCACTTTTTTCTATATCATAATAAACCTTAGGCTTTTTCCAGCTTTCAGAATATTTTTTCATTTCTGCTTCATCTATAATTATTGACTCATTAAGAAACAGCTCCTCAAAGGTTCTTTTAAAGCTGTTATAATCCTCTTCATTGGCTTCTTTCTCTAATCTATAATTCCATTCAATCCCACTAGTTAAAGCAGACCTAGAAATATTAGAAGAGCCTATAAAAATATCTCCACCCTTTTCATAGTTAACTATGTAAGCTTTAGGATGGAAAGATCTTTTACGCTCCTTGTAAAATCTCAGATCCACTTGTTCACCAAATATATCCTTTAATAAATAAAGTGCTTGTGGCTGAGTTATATTTAAATAATTCCCTGTAAGTATTCTTATGGGAATGTTTCTTTCTTTTATAAGTTTTAAGTCTTCTTCAAGTAACCTAACTCCTGATTCCATTAGAAAGGCTACTATTATATCTATACTTTTAGCTTTTTTGAAAGCTTCTCTTAAGTAATTAACAAAGTAATCTGAGTTTCCTGTAATGCAATTACTTTTTGTTATTATACCTTTAGAGCCGATATCATCAAAGCTCAAATAATTATCTACATCTTGTAATTCTTTTGTTGTCTCATCCATTATGATAACTCCCCTTCTCATTCGGGTTAGGCATATGAAAAAATATCAGACCAATAATGTGTTCCGATTTCCATAAAATACTATTATTACTTAATATTCTATATAAAATACAAAATTCCTTCTTATATAACATCTTGCATATAATATATTATATGTAAACATAAAAATAGGAGTTTAAAACTAAACCCCCAATCAACACACCTATTTTTAAATCACATTTTTCTAACTACAAATTCCCATGCCTTTTTTTCATCACCATATTTAACAATGCGTTCTTCCTTGCAATGCTCAATTTCCAACTCTCCAAAATAATACTCTATATCTTCTCTATCAAAAAATCTCTTATGCCCAGATTGTGTTAAATAGAAATTCTCCTCTATTTCTTCACCACTTCCAGCTCCATAATTTATATCATTTACAGAATTAACTCTTGCAATTAAATAACCATTTGCCTTCAATACTCTTTTTATTTCTTTCACTATATTCTTAGTGGTTTCCTCATTAAAATAATGCATTGATAAATCTGCTATCATTATCTCAATACTTTCATCTTCAAAAGGCAAAGTCTTTGAAATATCAATTATCATCGTTTCTACTTCTGGAAGAAATTTATTAACTGTTTTTAATGCTTCTTCTGAATAATCACATGCAATAACCTTGTATCCTTTTTCCCCCAAATATAATGTATCTCCACCATTCCCACAACCTAAATCAATTATATTAGATTCCTTAGATTTTTCTAAAACACCTATGTGCTTGTCCAGCCATAAATCATAAATTGGCTTCTTATCTTCTTTCGTTTTATATATATTATTCCAAAATTGTTTGCTCTCCAAGGCTTCTTCTCCTATTGCATTATTTTTAGTTTTAATAATGTATCAATACTGCTTTTAAATACAGCTGCCAGATAGATTTGTTATTTTTTTGATTGTGCATTATTTTAAGACTTCAAATTCCGCTTTAAATGCTCTCTTTGTAGAATTCAAATAATATTAGTTAATCATATTTTTTCATTTTAAACGTCTAATCCATCTAAATATTCTTCATAGCCTAATTCCTTCATTTTGCCCATAGGAATAAATTTAAGTGCAGCTGAATTAATACAATATCTTAATCCCCCTGCTTCTTCTGGACCATCATTAAATACATGCCCTAAGTGAGCATCACCTATATTACTTCTTACCTCGGTTCGTACCATACCATGACTTTCATCCATTTTTTCTTTAATAACTTTTCTTGTTATAGGTTTGGAAAAGGCAGGCCATCCGCAACCTGAATTAAACTTGTCAGAAGATATAAATAAAGGCTCTCCTGTTGTTATATCTACATATATTCCTTTTTCATAAAAGCTATTGTACTCATTATTAAATGGTGCTTCTGTAGCATTTTCTTTGGTTACTTTATATTGTATTTCTGTTAAATTCTCTTTTAATTCTTCCACTGACTTTTTTACATATTTTTCATTCATTTTATTACCTCCATCATTGTTAATTCATAATATCTTCACTAAGTAATCAATGATTTTCTGTAATTACTTGATACTACCTACATCCTTCTAATATACTAACGTCCCATCCCGCGCAACATGTAAATCTGCATTTATCAGCTATGCACTTAAACTTATCATAATTTGAAATTTTAAATTGGAAAATATGCTGCCAGATGGACTTGTTATTTTTCTGATTGTGCCTAATATTAAACATATACCTGAAAAATCTCTTTTCCTTCAATATTTACTCTTTCCTCTTTAAATTCTTTATTCTTATTGAAATTAAATACTAATAGATATCCTCTATCTAAACCATGTATATCTAAATAATTACAAAGCTGTTTAACTCCAGCTTCATGATATTTTAAACCTCTCCAAATTTTCATTTCAATTATATACTTAAAGCTGTTATAGGTTATGACTACATCTAATCTCTTTTCTTCTGAAACTTGAACTTCTTTAAAATCAAAGCCTGTTCCATTTATTATAGGTTTTATAAATGCTAAAAATAATAACCTTCCATGATGCTCAATAAATTCTTGATCCTTAGATGAATATTGTTCCTTCATAAATTGTTGGAATTTTTTTAGGATTTTTTCTATGTTTAAGCCGCCATCTTCTTTAATAAAAGCTTGCTTAAAATTGTATCCATCCATCTTATTGTAGTTATTTTCAAGTTTAGATATCATATAATTATATATCATTTCTCCAAATATCTTATTCGATATAGCAACTTTTCCATTTTTATTTTTTAGATAGCCATATAGATTTCCTATTTCAATTATTGGATTATACTTATTAAAGTTTTTATCATTTCCTCTTACTATTATGTCTTCAACATAATCATAAAGTTCCTTATTATTTTCTAAATTCTTAATCAAGCTATCAAACAAAGTATTTTTTTCTTCTAAAAGTATTTTAACTGCTTCTTGAATATCAGTAATCTTCCAAGGCCTTTTATCTGATTCAAGAATCTTTTCATCAATTATTTGACATAATCTGCTTACTAAAAAAGGATATCCATCTGTAAAAAAGTACAGTTCGGAACTAAGTTCATCTACCTCCATTAAAATGGAATTTTCCACGCAATATTCTTTTAGCATTGTATTTATTTCCTCTGGTGAAAAGCTCATATCCACATCGAAATCCACAGCAATATTCCATGGGGAATTATATTTAGCTTCTTCTTCACTTCTTATCTTTAATTTTAAGCTCTTAACATCATATAATCCTGCTAAAATAACGCTTTTAAAAGTAAAATCCTTCCCAACTTCTCTAGCTAGATACTTATTCCTAAGCATACCAATAAAACTTAAAAATAATTGATTATTTGAACTTTTATCAACTTCATCTATAATCAAGATTACACCCCTTGGATTTTCCTTTGTAAAATTTGTTATTGCTTTTGATAGACCTTTAATATCTTCAACATTTTCTCTTAACTCCAATAATTTTTTACTTTCTTCCTCATAAGAAAATTGTAGACTTTCACTCATAAGTTCTAAGAAAACCTTAGAAAATCCTTTTTCTTCTTCAAAAACTTTGTCCCCAATACCTTCAAAGCTTATATCAATAACTAAATAATCTTCTTTTAAGAAATTAGCTAATTCATTTAAAGTAGTAGTTTTCCCATACTGCCTAGGCTTATTTATAGTAAAATAAAATTCATTATCTATAAGCTTTTTGATTTGCTCAAGTTTATCACTTATATCAACCATATAATGTTTTCTTGAAACGCAAACCCCTGTGCTATTAAACCTTTTCTTCACGTTAAAACACCTTCTCTCTTTATTAATTCTACTCTTAATAAATACTATTTCTATTATATCCAAATTCACATATTATTAAAAGAAATAATCTATAGGTGTATACTATTAATCAACTTTTCTACCATGAAATTAATCATTTTATATGTATTTCTAACTCTTCTTCAAAGAGTTCTTCTATTTCACTCAATGGATTTTCTTACTTTTTTACTTTCTCATTATTATATAATTTGTAGTTTATAAAAAATAAAAAATCGAATTTTCTCCCCCATAGAAGCATATTGATAAACATATAGCACTTTTCTTAGAAAATAAATTATTTTTATAGTATAAATACATATGCTTAGATGTTGTATATAGCATACCGCCATATCTAATTCTTGGTATTACACATGTTTTTATTAAAACCAAATTTCATAAAGTATAGGGGGAATGAAATTAACATGTGCACAGCAATAACGCTACAATCAAAACAGATGGAAAACTTTTTTGGCCGAACCATGGATTTTTCTTATGATATTGAACCACAGCTTTATGTGGTTCCCAAATATTATGTATGGAATAATATTTTTAACATGCATAATTTTTCTAATTGCTATAGTTTTATAGGAATTGGACAAAAAAGCAATGGAATACTTGGTTTTTTTGATGGAGTAAATGAAAGAGGATTTGCAGCCGCAGCATTATATTTTGCAGGTTATGCCAAATACGAAATGCAGATAAGATATACTGATAAGGAACCTGTTTCATCTTTAGATTTTCTCCATTATATTTTAGGAACTTGTGGATCAGTAGAAGAACTAAAAAGAATACTTCAGGACATATACATCATAGGTCTACCTGATCCTGTAACACAAACAGTCGCACCTTTACATTGGATTGCCACAGATAAAAGCGGAGAATGTGTTGTCATTGAACAAACAGAAAATGGCTTGGAGATATTACAAAATCCAATCGGTATTATGACCAATAGTCCTGACTTTCACTGGCATATGACTAATTTAAGAAATTACATGAATGTATCTCCAACACAGACTAGTGAGGCCTGTTGGGGGGAAATTCAGTTAAAACCATTCGGTCAAGCAGGAGGAACTATACAATTACCAGGAGGTTACACGTCCCCTGAACGATTTGTAAGAACTGCATATCAAAAAACGCATATTCAAACACCTAAAGATAGTACAGATGCAATAATTACCTGCTTTCATATTATGGAAAGTGTTTCTATCTCAAAAGGGGTTGTCACAACAAATCGAGACACTTATGATTATACGAAATATATTGCCTTTATAAATACAAATACTTGTGAATATTTCTTTAAAACTTATGACAATAGTCAGATTACAAGTGTAAGCCTTTGGGATAATTATAACAACAGTTCACGTCTACTCTTGCTAGGTAAATTAATGCATCCAGTCACATTTGAAAAAATGTAAAAATATTTAATTTAGCTTCTAGGACATAAATCTAGTTTACATTTAATTTTGCTTTGATTTCTTTCACTATAATCTTAGTGGGATCATCATTAATTTTATGTAAATATCCTCTCAGCCCGCATTTTTGGCGCATATTTTTCAGAATATATATGGTAATATGGTTCACCATATTTATGGTGAACCATATTACCATAGAATCCATTTATACATATATCTAAATTTTGCATTTTTCAATCTCAATCCTATTAAATTCTTCTTTTATTTTCTTAAAACTGTTCTATAAAGTCGTCACTAGTATTTTCACTTACGTTCAAAATGCAATTATATAAATGATTTCATCTACTGCTCTAAGGATATTTTTAATTTCTTCATACCCTACCGTTACCAGTAACGCACTTGCCTTCGAGTTGTCTTCCTGCCAAGACGGCGACCAGCCTGTTAGCTCAGCAAACATGCTGGACGAACAAAATAGGAGTTTAAAACTAAACTCCCAATTAACACACTTATTCTCTTTTTAAAGTTTAAGATCTATTCCACTTTTCTTTTCCTTCATTAATATTTCAATTAATTGGACAATTTGTGCACCTGCCTCTACTGGTGGCATTCCATTTTTGTGTATATTTGATATTACAGTTCTTTGTGACTCTGGTTTTTTACTACTTGCTTCGTATGCTATATAACAGCTCATACTCTCTCCTGTTGCAAGTCCAGGTCTTTCACCTATCAATATTAGTGTGATTTTTGCATTTAAAGCTTCACTTATTTTATCCATAGTTGCAACTCTAGCATATTTAACGAAAATTGCTGTTCCTAAGCTATAGCCCTTCCCTTTTACTCCCTCAACTATCATGGGATATATATCTTTCAAATTTGATGTTATAGCTGGTGAGCTTAATCCATCTCCAGCTATAATTTGCACATCTATATTACATGTACATTTTTCTTTTATATCAACTATAACCTCTTTTGAGAATTTTCGTCCTAAATCTGGTCTTGTTATATATTCTTCCTTATCCTTTACTAATGTTTGAAATTTTAAAAAACCTAACTCATCAACAATGCTTTCATCTACATGAGACCAAACTGCATCCATTGCAACTGCATGATCAGCTCGTAATCTCAAATAGTCACTTGTTTTATATCTTGAGCCTGCTTTTCCAATACAAATTCTCGCTGGTGTAGATTTGTTTAAAACCAAGCAACCTTTATAGTCCATTGGATTTTCAACTGAAATTTTATCACTTAAATCAATAGTAGATATATCTTCTAAAATATCTTGTTCCACAAATTACACCTCCATATTCAAAAATATTGATGGGTCGCCTGCCCTATTTGTCAATATTCCATTTTTCATTATGCCAAGTTCCTGTAGTCTCATTTCAAATTCTTTAATTGGTCTTTTATTTGTTACTTCTCTTAAAGTTGCAATATCATGATAACTTGTAGATTGATACATTAGCATTACATCATCGCCGCCTGGAACACCCATAAAATAATTACAATTACATTGTGCAAGTAATACTGCTAAATTTTCTAAATCATTTTGATCTGCTTTCATATGGTTTGTATAACAAGCATCTACCCCCATAGAAAGACCTGTTAACTTGCCCATGAAATGATCCTCTAGTCCAGCTCTTATAACTTGTGCTCCATCATAAAGATATTCTGGTCCTATAAATCCTACAACCGTATTAACTAAAAAAGGTTTATACCTTTTTGCAAGGCCATAACATCTTGCCTCCATAGTAAGCTGATCCGCTCCATTATGACCTTCTGAAGATAATTCAGATCCTTGTCCAGTTTCAAAGTACATAAAATTATCTCCTTTAGAAGATTTAAATTCTTTCATAACTGAGTATGCTTCATCTAAAAGTTTTACATCTATTCCAAATCCTCTATTGGAAATTTCAGAACCAGCTATACTTTGAAACATCAAATCCATAGGTGCACCTTTTTTAATTGATTCCATTTGTGTTGTTATATGTGCTAAAACACAATTTTGAGTCGGTATTTTAAATTTATTCATAAAGTCTTTAAATGCTTTTAAAATATTAGAAACACTATCTATTGTATCTACTGCAGGATTAAGTCCAATTACCGCATCTCCTACTCCATAACTTATTCCCTCCATAACAGATGCCATTATTCCATCAATGCTATCTGTTGGATGATTAGGTTGAAGTCTTGCCGAAAGCGTTCCAGCTTTTCCAATAGTTGTATTACATGTTGCTGTATTAATTATTTTCTTCGCAGCACATATAAGATCCATATTACTCATAAGTTTAGTTACACCTGCTATAACTTCTGAAGTTAAGCCATCTCTTATTTTTTTTATTTCTTCTCCACTTGATGATAAAATAAACTCTCTAAATTCTCCCATTGTCATAGATTTTATTGTATTATAAATTTCCTCATTTAATCCATCTTGAATTACTCTAGTAACTTCGTCCTCTTCATAATCTACTACTGGATTATTTCTTAAATCTCCTATAGTAAGTTCTGAAAGTACCACCTTTGCAGCTACTCTTTCTTCAGTTGAATTTGCTATAATTCCTGCAAGTCTATCTCCAGATTTTTCTTCATTTGCTTTTGCAAGAACTTCCTTTACATCTGAAAAATTATATATATTTCCGAAAAGGGTTGTTCTTAAAATCATATAGGTCACTCCTTCTAGATAATTTCACTATTAACTTCTTCAACATTTGATGCTTGAATTTTAGAATATACAATATAATAAATTATTGCTACTGCATAAGCTCCTACTACCCAAAATACAGTTGAAAGATTTGAAATTGTAACTGCTACTAATAATACTAAAGATATTACAAGTGCTATTGCAGGAACTATTGGATATGACACTTTAAAAGGTCTATTAAGATTTGGTTCTTTATTTCTTAAAATGAATAAAGATATCATACTTATTATATATAATGCTACTGCTCCAAAACATGATATAACAATAATTACAGCAGTTTGTCCTGTCAAAACAAAAATCATTCCTATTAAGCTCATTGTGATTATAGAATATAATGGTGCTCCTTTAGAACTTACTTTTGATAAAAACTTTGGTAAATACTCTGATCTAGACATTGCAAATGCTTGTCTTGAGTATCCAATTATTATTCCATGTAAACTTGCTACAAGTCCAAATAAACCAATAAAGCTCATTGCTTTAGATAATAATCCTGCACCATATATTCCTTCTAATGCTGTAGGCAATGGTGAATCTGTTGCACTTAAAATGCTTGCTTCTGAAGTACCAGCTGTTACAAAAAATGTTCCAAGTGCTAATATAACAAGAGTCCCTATTCCTAATATGAAACCCTTTGGTATATCTTTCTTTGGATTTTTACATTCTTCTGCTGACATTGCTCCACCTTCTACAGCTAAATAAAACCAAATTGCAAAAGGTATTGCACTAAATATTCCACTAAGTCCGCCTTTTAAAATATCTCCACCAAATATATTATTTAATTTAATATTTGGAGCTCCTGCTCCTATAAATAAAAGCAATCCTGCTATAGCAACAATAGTAACAATAAGCTCAACCTTTGCTGCTGCTTCTATACCTAAACAATTTATAATAACAAATATTCCATATGCAATTAGCGCTGCCAATACAGCTGGCACTGCTGGTATTAAGAAATTAATATATGCACCTATTGCTAATGCTATTGCTGGAGTTGCAAATAAAAACTCTACTAAGCATGAAAATCCAGCGATAAAACCTCCAAACTTTCCAAGTGCTTTTGAAGCATATTCGGAAGGTCCTCCTGCATGTGGGATAGCAGTTGAAAGCTCTGCATAACTAAACATAAATGTAGTATAGAAAATTGTAACTATTAGTATTGCTATAATAAAACCAACTGGGCTTGTAAACTCTAAAGCGTAATTCCATCCACAGTACATTCCTGATATAACCATACCAACAATTATTCCCCAAAGTTGCACTGGTTTTAATGTCTTTTTTAATTCATTTTTCATTTTTAACACTCCTTTTTTATATGATTAATTAACAGTTATATATCAAAGTTTTTATAACCACTGGTATAGAATCACCTATTGGCAAGCCCATATCAATATAATCTCCATTCTTTGTAGATATTTTATCTATACATATAACTTCTCTTTTCTTATTTAAATTCAAGGAAATTACTTGTCCTAATGCTTTTGCAAAATCATTTTCTAAAACCACAATTATTGGTCCATTAATTTCTTCAAAAAGTTTTATTATTTCATTTGCAATTACTTTTGCCTCTTCATAACTTGGACTTTTAGGCCCTATAAGTGAAATTGCAACTGTAGTATCCCCATATATACCAAGCTTTTTCTTCCCTATAAAACATATATCTTTTAGATTTTCTTCTTTATCAAATATTTTAATTATAGGTATATTTTTAAGTGGCAATATTGATTTATCAAAAGTTATTGTGCTGCCACTTATTGTTAATGAATGATTTCCTGCTCCAATTACTGTTGCTCTTGTTTTCTCTTTTGGTGATAATAAAACTTTTTTATACTTCTCAAATTCCTTACTAATACATGTGCCTAAAAGTGGTCCCATATCATTATGTTTTAATATGTCTTTAAGCTGAATATTTTCATTTGTTTGACCTATATATTCTCCTATGCCGCCTGAAAAACTTATATAGTCAACTTTAAACGGCTCAAATTCTTCGCTTATAAATAATCTTCTTGTATCTTCACATAATTCACTTAAGCAACAAACTTCTAATAAGCTCTTCGCTAATTTATTACATATAATCACTAAGTCTTTTAGTTCAACCTTTTTGCCAAGTTGAATATTAATGTTCATATCTTCTATAATAAATTGAATCCTTTTTGAAATATAAATAACGTAGCCCTCATTATCAAACTTTATAAGCCTTCCACCAACATCCAGTGCAAAAGTTTGTTCACATTCACCACAGTTGAATATTGATATATTAGTTGTTCCTCCTCCAATATCAAGATTTATTATTCTCCTATTAAGTTTCTTTGATATATCACAAGCACCAGAACCATATCCTGCAAGTAATGATTCAAGCTTAGGTCCAGCTGTTGCTACTACAAAATCCCCTAAATACTCTGAAAGATTTTTTGATACTTCCATTGCATTTTCTTTTCTTGCAGTTTCTCCTGTTATAATTACTGCACCTGTAGATATCTCATCTTTTTCTACTCCACTTAAGTAAAGAGCCTTAAAAACAATATCTTTAATCTTTGCAGAATCTATCGTTACTTCATCTAAAAGCGGAGTAAATACAATAGGACTTTTGTATATTATTTCTTTTCCTTCAATTATTGTTTCCTTAATTAATGAGGAACTCAAAATATTTTTAAGCTTTAATTTACTCACTATAACTTCAGTTGTTGATGTCCCTATGTCAACCCCTATGCTATATATTTGACTTTTTAAAATATACTCTCACCTCTTTTCTTGTTAACATCTAGGTTAAATGTAAATGTTATTTTGGAAATACTTGTCATTTATTTGATTGTGCCTTACATTTAGAGGATGCAAAAAGGACAATGAGCCAAAGTAATATTTGACGTCATTGTCCTTTATTAATTTATAAAAATATTATTATTTCTTCCAAAAGAATAATATAGCACTTAAACAATAAATTTTTTTAAACACTGTTGTTTAACTATTAATGAAATTATAATCCTCTTTTTTCTTTTTGTCAATTATTAACATATATGTTTACTACTGGCGAAGAATTCAATCCATGTGACCTATACAAAATTGATATGCCATAGGAAATACAGGATAATTTTTATCATAATCAAATATATATTGACGAAAAAAAGACACTTATCAAAGTGCCTCGTGATTACTTAACTATTTTTAAATGGTTTATTATAAACTAAAACATGTTACCTTCTGTAATCTTAACTTCTTTCCCCTTAAATACAATAGCAAGCTTTATTATATCTGTTATTCCACCACTCGCAAGTTCTTGCTCATATTTCATATCTTCTATTTGCTCTAGAGCTTTTAATGTACCTTGATCTATGGTTTCTTTTGATAAGACATTTATTTTCTTAAACTCAATAATAATTCCAATCTTTGAAGCATTCTTTGGAATTATCATCACATCATACCTTCCAAAACCACTTTCTTTATTTGACTTTACTTCATGAGTATTTGAAATGGAAACGAGCATTCCAAGAACAAAAGCATGATATACCTTTTCTGGCTCTTTTCCCGATACATCAAAATAGCTTAAGTTATTCATTACAAATTCTTCAAAAGCATAACCAAAGTTTTCTATATCTCCAGTTACTAAATTAGTTAGCATTTCTTCATACTTTTGATTAGTCATAGTATCTTGAAACCATTTTTCAATTAAGTTTTTATAAAAAATTAATACTTCCTTATTAGGGATTTTAAGTTCACAATTTAAAATCCCTTCTATATTTTCTGTCTTTACAGCTTTTAAATATCCACATAAAAGTAAAAAGCTCCAAATATTCTTGTTAGAATCTTCAACCTCTGCCATGACTATGGTATCATCGATTACCTTATTTATAGTTTTTCCTTCAATAAGATATTCTAAATCAAGCTTTATCTCTTTATCACCTTTAATAAGAAGCCTTTTTATAAGATCATTGCTGCTACTATTAATCCAATAAGTCATAAAACCTTCTTCATTATTATCAATGTAATTTAAAACTGACCATGGATTATATATTACTTTTCCTCCAAAAACATAACCATTATACCAATTCTTTATTTCCTCACTTTTTTCTTTTAAATCATAATATTCTAAAAGCTCTGTCACTTCGTCTTCTGCAAATCCAAATTTATCATTAAATTTGAAACTTAGTATTGTATAGACTTTTAAATTATTTAGTCCTGAAAAAATACTTTCCTTCGCAACTCTAAGAATTCCGGTTATTAGTGATTTTTCAACATATGGGTTATCTTTTAAGGCTGCTGTTAATAAATTTCTTATAAATACAATCATTTCTTGGTAATATCCCTGTAGATAACCTTCTTGAATTGGCACATCATATTCATCTATAAACAGCATAACTTTTCTTCCATAATGCTTATTCATATATCCCATCAAAGTGCTTATACCCTCTGTTATCCCAGCTATTGAAGCTTTTCTTAAAATTATTTCTTTAAAATCATTCTTATCAAAATCTGTTAATTTATCACTATCTAGTAGATAATCATGTTCCTTATATAAATTAGATAATAATACTCTAATTCCATCTTCAAAATTTTCAAATGATATATGCTTTTGATTTTTAAAAGTAATAAAAATAACAGGATATTCCCCTTGAAGCTTCATTATTTCTTTTTGATTTTCTATTTTTAAACCTTTAAATAAGTCTTTAGTTTCTTCCTTTGTCCTTATATCAAAAAAGTATCTAAGCATACTTAAATTAAAAGTCTTTCCAAACCTTCTAGGTCTTGGCGTTAATATAATTTTTGCACCATCTTCTATAAACTCTTTTATTAACAAACTTTTATCTATAAAGTAATTGTTACGTTGCATTAATTCTTTAAAATCAGAAGTTCCTATTTGTATACTCTTCATTCCTGCACCTTCTCTCTTTAGAATTAGGCTTTTGTTTCAACATGACTTACTTCCTATTGATATTATACTCTATAAATGGAATCTATAAATATATAAACATATCATAACCTTTATCTATACCTATTTTCGATCTTCCCAATTTATATATAATAACCTCATAATTTTTAAATATATTAACTTTTCTTGCACGCTATCACTTCCTGCCCTAGAATCGTATTTTTATTATAACCTAATTATAGACTTCTTCATACTTTCATAATAAGCTTTTCCTATTTTTCAGCCATTATTTTATTATATATTAATCAGAAATCATATTAGCTTTATCAAGTCCATTCTCTACAAGAATAGCGTATAAGGTACCATCTGCTTTCATCTCATTAATTTTTTCATTAAATGCATGTAATAATGTTATATCATTTTTTCTAACTGCTATACCTACAATCCCAATTACTTCAGGCATATAGTCTTTTAGCATTCTTAACACAAGATTTTTATCTTTTAATAAAGAATATTTTACAATAACAGAATCAACTATACCCGCATCAATTTTATTACTATTTATAGCATTCAATAGTTCAGCTGAAGTTTCGAAAATCACTATATCTTTTATCAAGTTATTTCCCTTCCACTTTTCTGCTAAACTCTCAAATACTGTTCCTTTTACTACTCCAACTGCTACATTTTTTAAATCACTTATAAAATTAATTGTTGAAAATGTTGGAACTACAATAGCTTCTGATCCTTTATATAGAGGCTGAGTAAATGCTACTAGCTCTTCACGCTTTGGAGTTATATATATTCCACCTGCTGAAATATCTATACTATCATCAGTATTTAATCTTTCTAATAAATCTGAGAATGGTGATACTTTCATTTCAACTTTATTAATTCCAAGCCGCTTTGCAATTTCAAATATTATATCGGCATCAATTCCTGATATCTTATTTGTTTTAGGATCTAAATAAAAATATGTAATATCATTTAATGGTGAGGCAACAGTTATTTTTCCTTTTCCTTTTATTGCCTCCAATCTATTCTTTTCTATTTGGTTATTTATTGTTGTAGTTTTACTATTATCTATTGCAGTAGTACCTTCAAGTATCATTACTATAAAATTTATAATAACAATTAATATTAATAATTTTTGTGGTATTTTTCTCATATAAATCTCCTTTATTTAAGTTTATTATTAAAATTTACAGACTATCCTACTGCTATTTTGCTATAAAGTATTAAAGTTTAAACATAAAATTAGTATAAAAAGCATACATATGATTATTATTAAAATCAAAAAATATGTTATTAATCAACAAAAAAAAAATGACATTATTGATAATTATATGGTAAAATATAGCCGTATATGTTATTTTTAAGTGAAAATAGAAAATGATATTAAAAAAGGAATATGCTTTGAATTTATTTAAGGAATATATAAAATTCAAATAAAATAAAAGTATCGAAATATATAACATGTAATTTTGAAATTACAGTGACATTAATATCAGAAAGGAAGAAATGAAAATGATAAATGAAATATCTGAAAACAAATTAATGGAATCTTTTTATAATATGATGCCCTATTTTAAACATTATTTCGGAACAGACTTAGCTTTTACAATTTCTAACACCGAAAAATTTCTTCTAGTACAAGATACCAAAAATTTAAAAATGGATGTTAAAACAGGTGATAAAATACCTAATGGATGTGCTGCAGATGTATGTTTAAAAAATAAGGAAGTTATGCATTTTACTGTACCAAAAGGAGTATTTGGAATACCGGTAGAGACAATTGCAATTCCCGTTTTTGTTGATGGTAATATAGAAGGTGTATTAGCACTAGGTATGAGTATTGACAAAACAGAAAAAAAAGAGAAAATATCTAATCTTGCAAATACATTATCAGAATCATTAACACAAATGAGTTCAAACGTAGTAGACATGGCTACTACATTTCAACAAATAAATGAAACAAATACAAGCATTGAAAATTTTATTCAAGAGACTAAAGAGAGTTCTAAAAAAACTGATGAAGTTTTAACATTTATTGAAGGTATTGCAAAACAAACCAATTTACTTGGACTAAATGCGGCTATTGAATCAGCTAGAGCAGGCGAATATGGAAAAGGTTTTGGTGTCGTATCATCTGAAATAAGGAATCTTTCAAACTCAACAAAAGAATCAATAAATCAAATAAATGGAATTTTAAATAGTATACAAAATTCAATAAATGAAATATATGAAAGATTTGAACGTTCTAACAATTTATTAGAAAATCAAACAGCAGGTCTTCAAGAAATTACTGCTACTATTGAAGAACTTACATCTAATGCGATACTTTTAAATGAATTTGCACATGAAATGTAGAAATTTATTTAATTATTTAAAAATTGAGAATATGTCTTAATGTTTTTGTATGTGAAAAGGTAGTTGAATTTTAATTTTTTCAGCTACCTTTTTGGATTTTGTTTATTAAAATTCCACCCATTTTTTCTCCTATGATTATGCTTTTTGTTTTAGTCATAATCCACTTAGATAATTATTTATAATCTAACCATTTTTTTGCCCGCTTACAAGAAGTACATTTGGGATACTCTACAAATAAACTTTGTCCTCATTATAGTCTATTTTTATTATTCTTTTCAACAACAAAAATAAAGGTCAACCCATATCAAAATCGCTCAAGCCCTGATGTTTTCTGTTAATATTTAACGATTTTTACACATTAAGAATTATACTCTACAAAACACTAAAAATACCTTTATTTCCTAGTTAAGTATTTCATCCAAAGTATCGATTATTACATTATAGGATACTCATATAAAATTAAAAATTAGGAGGCTTCTAATGAAAAAGTTAAAATTAACAAAAGTAATAGCTAGTGCATTAGTCGTAGCTTCAGTATTGGCATTAAATCCAATAGGAGCAAGTGCATCATGGAAACAAAATAGTACTGGATGGTGGTATACTGAAGGAAGTTCATGGGCTACAGGTTGGAGATTAATCAACAAAAATTGGTACTATTTCTATTCTGATGGTTATATGGCACATGATACAACTATTGATGGATATTATTTAAATGGTAGTGGAGCATGGACTAATTCTACACCAAACAACTATGGATCAGATTTAGATTTATTAGGACAAGAAATATTAAGTAATATTAGCACAGAGAATCCATCATTTTATGTAGAGTATGATGGAGATATATCTAATGTAGGTAAGGCTATTGGGGATGAGATAGATAAGTTAAAGTACACAAATCCCTATGAAGCATATAATGTATCTAGCTATAATATGCATATGTCATCATCATCACGTTCAACTACTGTAGAAGTAAAAATTGATTGTGTTTATAAGATGACAACAGATATGGCTAGTGATTTAGACACGAGATCAAGAGCAATAGTTGCAAGCATAACGTCAACTAGTATGAATGCATTTGAGAAAGAACGTGCAATACACGATTGGATAGTTAATAACACGCAGTATGACCAATCTTATTCAATATATGACCCATATAATACTTTGATTAATCATACTGGTGTATGCGAGGGATATTCATTACTTGCTCAAAAGATGTTTACAATAGCAGGGATTAAGTCATTAGTTGTAGAAGGATATTGTGATGGAGTAGCACATGCTTGGAATATGGTTAATATAGACAATCATTGGTATCATGTAGATGTTACATGGGATGACCCAGTATCATCTAGAGATGTACTAAGATACGATTATTATAATATATCAGATAGCAAAATAAGTGCAGACCATACTTGGGATGCTACAAAATATCCAAGTGCTAATTAGTAATAGCATTAAAGTCTATGCTAAGTAGAAATAGACTTTAAACTATAAAAATAGAGATAGTATAGGTTAATACTCTCTCTATTTATTCCATTTTTCACTAATAGCTCTTTCTATTTTCTAATATCTTTACATATTCTCTACGAACTGTATTTTTAGTCCATTAGGATCTAGCACATAAAAAAATTTAATATGCGGATTGGGCTGAAATGGTCCGCTATGAATGGCTATACCTTTTCCTTTAACAAAATTCATCATTTCATCTACTGAATTTACTTCAAATCCAAAGGAAATATGCTCCCCATAACTTACTTCATTCAAAGCTTCATAACATATTAATTCAATTTTTGTTTCTCCTTTCCCTAAAAATGCAATTTCTTTTCCTGGGCCTGCATTAAATCTCTTGCTTATATTAAGCCCAACAATATCTTGATAAAACTTCAAAGATTCCTCTAAATTTTTAACCTTTAATGTACTCCAACAAAACTTCATAATTTACTTCTCCTTGTTATATCTAATTTATACTTACTAATTAGTTTTTTATTTATTTCAACTAGACTAGCATATTGACTTGTTATTTTTTTGAATATGCCTTAAGAGAATCACATGTATTATTGTTAGAATTCATTTGACATTTTGTTAAATCTTCATTTGGAATATTTTTTAATTCAATTATTCCCTTTAGAAATTCCACATCAAACCCAGCTATTAATTGATTATTGATTTCCATAAGAGGACGTTTTATTAGTATTGGTTTACTACATAAGAGATTTAGAGTATCTTCCATGGATAATTCTCCTGGCATTACTATTCCTGCTTTAACTTCTGGAGCATTTTTATTATACCAGTCCTCAATTTTAAGTTTTTCTAAGTAAAGCTTTAATATTTCTGGTGTCCAAGTTTTATCAAAAATTGAACGTTCCTCTACAGTATGACCTGATGATAAAAGTAGTTCCTTTTGACGTGCACCGCCTTTGCACCCTGGTTTAGTATAAAAAATTATATGAGCCATAATACTTTGCCTCCTTTAATAACTATATTTTTCTTTTCCTAATTATATCATATATTCACACATTTTTACTGTAAGACTTGTTCTTGTTTACTTAAATATAAAAAAATTAAGTTTATATGAAGAATTTAAAGTTTACATTGTTTTTAAAGATACGTGGATAATTTGTACAGTACTGTACATACTAACTTTGTAAAAATACTATGCAAGGAGGTATTTTAATGACAAAAGATAGCCAACCAGATAATAAAATAGCAAGAATGGAAAAATGTAATTATCAAACTCCAATAACTGAAGAAGGGCATAACCATAATCCTAATGCAAAACATAAATCTATAAAGAATGAGGGATTTAAAAGTCAACATTTTAACAGATTTGGTAATTAAATATCAATCCTGTAAGAGAAAATAACTCCAATCCTACTTGGTGAATATTAAAACTTGCAAAATTTTCTCATGCTGATATAAAGAAATATGTTGATGTATATGATTATCGTGGTAAATTACATTGAAATCAGAAAAATATTAATCTTAAAAGACTAGTTACTCAATTTTGTAACTAGTCTTTTAATTTTCATATTTTAAATTTTAAACTTAGATATCTCTTCTTTTAATTTTTCCGAACTTGCTTTAGCCTTTAATGCTTCATTTAGTACATCATTAGATTGATTATTTACATCTAAAACTCTGTCGGCTATATCTGAAGTTCCCCCTGCACCTTCAGTCGCTGAACTTGCTACAACCTCTATAGTTCTTAGTATATTTTCTACAGATAAGAAAAGTTCTTCCGAAGTTGTACTTAAATCTAAGGAAAAGTCTTTATAATATAAAGCATCACCATTATAAGAATCTTGACATTGATTTGAAGAGAAGTTTATTATATTATAGATATTATAAAAGAAATAATTATAAAGAAAAGGGGTATTGTATGTATCCAAAAGAATTTAATTGTAAAATGCCTGCTGAATGGATTTCTCATGAACGTACTTTCATTTCATGGCCAGTTAAAGAATCTATGTGCTATCCAAAAAACTACGAAAGTGTTTGCCTTGGATATGCAGAGTTTGTTCAGGCAATTTCAGAATTTGAACCAGTTACAGTGATTGTAAACCCTAAAGAGTTACAACAGGTACAAAAGTTATTTCATGCATCTAATATAGAGTTTCTTCCTATTGATCATAATGATGCATGGCTTCGAGATAATGGTCCAACATTTCTAATGGATGAAAATGGGGATTTAGCTGGAGTAAATTGGATCTTTAATGCTTGGGGAGAAAAATATGCCCCTTGGGATTTAGATGATAAAGTAGCACCTAAAATCCTAGAGCACTTTAATATTAAGAAATTTGATACACCTTTTGTTATGGAGGGAGGTTCTATTCATGTAGATGGAGAAGGAACTCTAATTACTACGGAAGAGTGCTTATTAAATCCTAATAGAAATCCAGAACTTACTAGAGAACAAATTGAAAATTACTTAAAACAATACTTAAATATAGAAAAAGTTATTTGGCTCAAAAATGGTTTAGATGGTGATGAGACTGATGGCCATGTTGATAATATTGCATGTTTTGCTGCACCTGGCAAAATACTTATGCAGACTTGTGATGACCCAAAGGATGAAAACTACAAAATCACTTTGGAGAATCTTGAAATACTAAAAAATACAACTGATGCAAAAGGAAGAAAGTTTGAGATTATTCCTATTTGTCAGCCTCCAAAATCTGAATATGAAGGCCAAAGGCTAACATTAAGCTATTTAAACTTCTATTTTGTTAATGATGGTATTATTTTACCTATCTTTGGTGGTACTTCAGAAGAAACTGATAAAATGGCGGAAAAGGTATTAAGTTCAACTTTTCCTGATAGAAAAGTTAGAACAGTAGATGGCATGGCTGTTGTTAAAGAGGGTGGCAATGTACATTGCACTACTCAACAGATGCCAGCTTCTAAAAATTCCAAATCTTTTAATAAATAAAATGAGGTGATAATCATGAGAAAAGTTAAAGTTGCAGCTACACAAATGAGTTGTACTAATAATATTGATGAAAATATTCGTAAAGCAGAAAATCTTGTAAGAGAAGCTGCAAATAAAGGTGCTCAAATCATTCTCCTTCAAGAGCTCTTTGAAACACCATATTTTTGTCAAAAGGAAAAATCCGATTATTATACATATGCTACAGAATTAGAAACGAATAAAGCAATCAATCATTTTAAAGAAATAGCTAAAGAACTTAAAGTAGTACTTCCAATTAGTTTTTATGAAAAGAAAAATTATGCAAGGTACAACTCTTTAGCAGTAATTGATGCGAGTGGAGAGATCCTTGGAACATATAGAAAGAGTCATATTCCTGATGGCCCAGGCTATGAAGAAAAATTCTACTTTAATCCAGGAGATACGGGCTTTAAAGTATGGAATACTCGCTATGGTAAAATTGGTGTAGGTGTCTGTTGGGATCAGTGGTACCCAGAAGCTGCTAGATGTATGACTTTAATGGGAGCAGAAATACTCTTTTATCCAACAGCTATTGGATCTGAACCTGAGGATCAGTCTATAGACTCTAAAGATCACTGGCAAACTTGTATGCTTGGGCATGCTGCTGCTAATTTAATACCTGTGATTGCATCTAATCGTATAGGTGTTGAGGAAGACGAAGATTCTAAAATAACATTTTACGGTTCTTCCTTTATTGTAGGACCACAAGGAAATAAGATTGTTGAAGCTAACCGCACAGAAGAAACTGTACTCGTTACTGAATTTGACCTAGATCAGTTAGAATCGCAACGTATTGAATGGGGAATATTTAGAGATCGCCGTCCTGATTTATACAAGATTATTGCATCTTATGATGGGGACTTGATCATTAAATAAAAATTAAATAAGCGTAAAATAGCTTCCACCTTAAATTAAGGTAGAGGCTATTTTTTGTTTTTATTAAATTTAATCGTCATATTTATGAAAAGGCAGTTGAATGATTCTTCCACTATCATCACATTTATATTTTATGCAATCATAAAGTGTGTTACCATTGACTAAGTGCATTCCAACTTCATAAAAGGCTTCAGCCATAGAATTAGCATCTTGAAAAATAGTTCCTGACATAAATCCTTTTTTTATGAAATCTTGTGCTTCTGGTATTGCATCAACTCCAACAACGGGTATAGTTTTTGTACTATTGCCTTTATTATATCCATATTTTTGTAATGCTTTTATAGCACCTATTGCCATTGCATCATTATTTGCAATTATTACTTCAATTTTAGAATTAAATTGGATAAACAATGCTTCCATTGTATCTCTTGCTATATCTTCATTCCAATTACAAACTTTTGATGCGAGTTTCTCTACTTTTATTCCAGCATCTTCAATTTCAACAATAGAATATTTTGTTCTATCAATTGTTTCAATATCGCTAATATTACCTTGTAACATAACATATTGCATAATATTGTCCTTATTTGTATCTATAGTATTTTTATTTTTATTCCATAAATCAACAAGAATTTTTCCTTGTAATCTCCCTGCTTGCTCTGAATCCGGAACTATATAATAAGCTTTATCATAAGATTTAATAGTATTTACATCTATTTTAATTGATCGCTTACTAGCAAAAATTACTGGAATATTTTTTTCTTTAACTTTATTAATAACTTCTTTTGGATCATTTTTCAAATCCACTAAACTTAATATCAGAAGATCAATATTTCCGCTTTCTAGCAATGTATCAATGGTTTTATTTTGTATATCTTGATTATTTTTACTATCATAAAAATTAAATTTAACATTTCCTTCATTTTTCTTTTCAATATTTTTTAAGCTTTGTGTTAATTCAGTAACAAAAGGATCATCAAACGTATAGAATACTACCCCTACTTCAATTGGATTTTCATTGTTATTAGTATTCAAACTTGAACTAGAAGAGATATTATTTGGAACAGCACCTATTAATGTTTCAGTTGCTATAACTGTAATTACAATAAATATTATCATTTTTTTTAATAATTTCATCATCAATCTCCCCCTAAATTATAACTTAAAGATAGATTGTGTTTTCTAAATAAAATTATTCTAGATAATTCTTTATTTCAAAAACTCATGATTACCTATATTTTTGATAATTGTTTTATCTGATCCTAAAGTTGTAAAAAGTGCTGTTTGCCCAAATTAATTATTATTCTCAAAAGCACCAAAGACAATAGGTTTATAGTTATGAACCATAAGCTTACCTTTGCATATAACAGAATGAATTTTTAAATTCTCATCTAACAGAATTATATCTGAACTAGCCCCCTCAATTAGGTTGCCTTTTCCATTTAATTTAAGCAATTTAGCTGGTGAAGAGGTAAATGGAATAAGAGCTAACTCCATAGGTATTTCAGCTTTAATGCAGCTTTGTAAAATTTCAATATTGGAACTTGGTGATCCAACTCCAAATTTTGTTAGATTACCATTTTTATCAAATATAGGCGAACTACCACCAGAATCTGAGCTCATTGTAATTTGATAAGGTGAAATATTGTGTTTTAAAAGTTCTTGAAATGCATCTACGGGGTGCACTTCATCATTTCCTTCTGGTCTTATACTTGTAGTGATATCTACAAATCCGCCATCCATTGCATACTCAATTGCTTGTTTAAAAACTAAAGAATTTCTATTTATATGCGTAGGTAAAATATTACTAAAAGGTATTTCCGAATTTTTTCTTATATAAAATAATGGATTTATTCCATTTTTACCGTCTCCAACATGGACATGAAGTATTCCACATTTACCAGAAAGCATACCACCTAGTCGTGCCTCTGTAGCTAAATGAATTAGATCTTGGTCTGACGGTTGACTTGATCTGTGATCAGAAATTGCAATTTCTCCTACACCTATTATTTTATCAACTAATATAATGTCCCCTCTAACACTATCTGTAATTGTTCTTGTTGGTACCTTATAGGAACCAGTCCAAACATAAGTGTTTAATCCCTCTAGTTCTAAACTTCTTGCTTTTGCAATAAGATTTCCCATACTTCTTGTAATACCATCGGTGCCGAGTAAACCAATACAAGTTGTAACTCCATTTGTAGTAAGTTGTGTAAGCATGAGCTCTGGTGCTCTACTAGTAAAGCCTCCTTCTCCTCCTCCTCCAGTTATATGAACATGTAAATCAATAATTCCTGGAATAGCTTTTAGCTTTGAGCCATCTATAATCTCAGTTTCAGGAAAGTTGCTAGATGGCAAATCAACTTTTTCTGAAATATATGCAATTTTATCAAAAGTTGTCAAGATATCCTTCTTACCAATATGTTCTGGAGTATATGTATCAATATTTTTGATTAAAATCATTAAAATCACCTCTCAGAAATAGTATGGGTAAAAAATTCAATTCTTATAATAATTTTTTTTAAATATAAA
>Ga0183100_1000406_pt1 | contig 37015 bp, 30 predicted proteins | sample Biomet2_FD_127789 | JGI IMG/M metagenome (GOLD analysis project Ga0183100, IMG submission 127789) | Microbial communities from bioreactor (seeded with anoxic lake sediment) at LBNL, California, USA - Biofuel metagenome 2 | ecosystem: Engineered > Bioreactor > Anaerobic > Unclassified ... | reverse complement strand
AATGAGACGGCCCAAGCCTGCCGAACGGGCAGGCGCAGGGTGGCAGATGAGCGAAGCGAAGATGCAAAATCCCCCTATTCTCCACCATAAAGAAATGGACAGGTAACTACCTGTCCATTTCTTTATGTCTACTCATTCCTTTTTCAGTTTGATCGTTGTGGTGGTTCCCAGCGCCGAGACTTCATAAGAGATCACACCGTATTGATAAGCGAATTCTTTGGTGTCATCACTTGATGCCAGGAGCGCTCCACCTGTTTTTTCTTTGTCGTTTCTGGACGTCCATGCATACTCATTCACAGCCTTTGAGGGGGCTTTGAATGACCCCGCCCAGTAAAGCGATTCGGTATCGCCGTTGCCCGAAATCCAGCTTACTGTGATGGTGGAGCCTTCGATCGTCGCCACCTGCCATGAATCATCAGAACCGCTGTTGATCTGCTTCCAGTTGCCGGTGAGATCCGTGGGTGCGGCGGTTCCTTTGGTTGTGTGGCTGGAGGCGCCACATAAGCACTTTAGAGTTGTTTGGGGCTCCTTGCCACAGGAGCTCAGCGCCAACACCAAAAGTATTGACATGATAATGATTGCCACTTTCTTCATTACAGATTCCTCCTGCTGGGGTTCTACCGAATCATCAAATATATAAGCGAGCCATAGGTTATAAGAAGCGCTGTCAGAATCAGCCATTCGACCATTTGGCGCTTCGCTGATACCTTATATGTGTTTATTCGATACTTATCAAGGAATATAAAGGGAGTTGCCATTAAGGCGACAAAAACAGCCTCCCAATTTGTTCTGTCAAAAATCACCTTATACAAAAAGAATGCAAAGACTACAGCTGGCCACCAAAGTACATCTTTTGTCGTCTGGATAATTAGCTGTTTCCCCTCTTTTTTCATAAATCCTCTTTTACATTATTGATATTGACTCTCTTTCGTTTATACTTCAGACTTTGGGGTTGCCTTTGGCTTCAGAGCTTTCGCAATCGTTTTTTTGCAGGCCTTTATTTTTTCGTCCTCAATTACATCCCGTTTGATAATTTCCGTTGAAAGCAACTCCGTAAGCTCTTGGTTTGTCATCTTGGCGTCTGGTGATACCTTTCGCAATGTCTTGCGGATACAGTCAAGAACTGGTTCAGATAATATGATTTGCCCAACCATCCATTTGTTCAACAGCTCCTTTTGCATACAAAATTGCTCAAGGTCATTGTTTTTTGATTTTGCCAAGCTTTCCTTTGAAAGCAAGTAAAGCATTTCCAAATCTGATTCCTTTTTAGGATTTAAATCAGCAAAATTAAACTCAAAAATTAAATCGTGTTCCACTGGCTTCCCATAAATGATTTTATATACCTTCCAGGCCACTGAATTGGTTAGAACCACCCATTCAATCCCCGAGTTTGCACCATAGTTGACAGCCTGAGTAATGTGCTGATCCTTTAGGTCTATTCCAGCTGACTTTGCCTCAACCAATAACTTGATATCTCCCTCTAATTTAATAGCTAAATCGCAATAGGTTTTTTTAATCGCTAATTCAGATGTAATTTCTGTGTATTTGTCATAACCGAATACTTCGGAAAGAATATCAACCAGTACTGTAACAGTATCGCTCTCATTGATATCGGAACCTTGTACTCTCTTAACGACAGTCCTATATTTTTTTATCCCCTCAATCAAACGTGTTTTGGTTTTCGCCGGAATACTCATTTGTTACCTCCTATTCTTGCGACATCGCCTTTCTTTCAAAGAAATCATGGATAAACACATCCACATATGAATGATTATAGCATTTTTAGTGAAAAGTGGACCAGTTAATTATATATGAATAGTTTTATCACTTACGCCCCTAATATACAAAAGTTATTTCGAGGAATATTATTTACCAAATTCGTACATGAGCCTGCGAGATAGAGATCAAAAGAACCATAAAATATGCGGACTTTTCCGGCAGACTCATTTTTGTCTCCTCTTATGCCATGACAAGAGCGGAATCCCCCCTATTCTCCCGCAAAAGCATCAAAAAACCATTTCATATCAATGGGTCGGCAGCCTTTTATCCTTTCCTTACTGATATAATAATGATACAATCAAATAAGATTGGCGGGCAAAAGCGCACAATCGACGATTTTATAGCAATATGACCATACACAAGATGAAATCGGAGGGATAAGGGATGCCAAAAAAAGAATTGACAATACCAATTAACAACAAAAGTCTGGAAATCGACGAAATTCTGGACTGTTTCTTTGAGAACTCTTCTGTACCTCTTTCCGTCACCAGCATTTCAGGGCATGTTTATCCAAATGAGGCGTTTTGCCGTCTGCTTGGATATTCCGCCGAAGAGCTTACCTCAAAACATTGGACAGAGATCACCTATCCGGGGGATATTGAGCTGACCCGAACCCAGATCAGGAAACTGTTGGACAACGAGGCTGAGACAGTCCAATTTCTAAAAAGATATGTCAAAAAAGACGGTATGTTAGTTTGGGCGGAGATGTCGACCACCTTATATCGGGTGCAATCTTTCACGGACGACTTTTATCTGACCACCCTCATCGACGCCACAGAACGTATGGCATATGAGCAGAACCTGGAAAGAATAAAAACGCTTCTTTACACTTTCATTGACTCCAGCCAAGATATGATTTTTCTAAAAGACGAAAATCGCAGATATATTTTTGGCAATCGGGTCCTTTCCGAAGCCAACGACATCCCTTTAAAAAAATTGCGCGGGTTGACAGATGAATCGTTCCTCGGCAAAGATGCCGCCCTAAATTGCAAAAAAACCGATTTGCAAGCATTGAAGAACCAGAAAACAATCATTGCGGTGGAACCCATCGGCGACAAGTATTACGAAACCCGAAAATTCCCTGTGCCCATCGGTGACGGCAAAATTGGCGTCGGGGCGTATATTCGGGACATTACCGACGCTTACTTGAATCATGAATATATAAGTAAAATTTCTGAAACAAACAGGATCATCACAGAGTGCATGATTCGCCCATTTCGTGATATTCAGGAGCAACTGGACTTTGCGCTGAACGAGGCCATCGAATTCACCGGAAGCCAGTATGGATATATATATTATTATAACGAAGAAGCCCGGGAATTCTCCCTCAACTCGTGGAGCACCGACGTCATGGAACACTGCGGGGTGGTGGACAGACAGTCCAAATACCAGCTGGAAAAAACAGGCCGTTGGGGAGATGTGGTGCGCCAACGAAAACCTATTGTCGATAACGACTTCCAGCATTCCGTTTCGTTTCCAAAGGGAGGTCCGGAGGGCCATGTACAGATTGATAAATTCATGTCCATCCCACTGTTCGACAACAATCAGATTGTTGCCGTAGCGGGTCTGGCCAATAAGAAAAGCGACTATAATGAAAGCGATTTGAGCGCCATGACCACTTTGATGAGTGGGGTTTGGCTTGCCGTCAAACGCAAAGAACAGCAACTTGCCAACGAGTATCTCGCCGCCCATGATTATCTGACCGGATCGTTCAACAGACGATATTTCGACGAGACGTTCAGAGAAATGGACAATGGTGAGAATTTCCCACTTGCCATCATCATGGGCGATGTCAACGGTCTGAAATTATATAATGATTCCTATGGGCACATCGCCGGGGATGCGGCGCTGAGGGATGTGGCGGATCGAATCCAACAGAGCGTAGGCCCGGAAGATGTGGTCTCAAGATTGGCCGGCGACGAGTTCGCCATTATCATTAAAACGACAAATGAGGGATCGGTCCGCAAGAAACTCGATGAAATCAGCTATAAGGTCAATCATATTCTCATTGAAAATGACAATAACGCACTGACCATTTCTTTTGGGTACGGGATCCAGCGAAGACCGGAAGACTCCATGGATATGTTGCTGAAAGAAGCGGAAGCCTATATGTACAACAGAAAATATTACGATAGGAAAAGTTCCCGAAGCAATACAGTCAGCGCAATTATGAAAACGCTTTTCGCAAAGAGCGAACGGGAAGAAAAACATTCCAAGCGGGTGGGTGTGCTGACCGAGGCCTTGGCTGAAAAATTGGGTCTGGACGACATCACCGTCGACATGATCCGTACCGCCGGTTTCCTTCATGACATAGGAAAAATCGGAATCGATGAAAGCATCTTGAATAAAAGCGGCAAATTGGATAAAAGTGAATGGGAAATCATGAAACTTCACTCCGCCAAAGGGGCGGACATTCTGGAACGTACCGTGGAATACGCTGAAATCGCCAACATCGTGCTGGCGCACCACGAGCGGTTTGATGGAGAAGGGTATCCCAACGGACTGTCGGGAACGGAAATTCCATTGGGGTCCAGAATCATCGCCATCGCCGATGCCTATGACGCAATGACCAATGAGCGAAGCTATCGACAGCCAATGAGCAGGGCCGACGCCATTTTGGAACTGAAAAAGTGCGCCGGAAAGCAACACGATCCAACCATAGTGTCGGTATTCATCAATGACGTAGTTCCCCTGGAGGATAATCAACCCAGAAAGGATCAATAAGAAATGGCAACTGCGAAACCATCGACGGAAAAAACTGTCCCCCCCATTTCGGATGAACGACCACAGCAGCAGGCTATGTTGGACAGCCTTCCTTTTGACGTATGGTTCAAAGATCTGGAAGGCAAGTATCTGGCCGTAAACCAATCTTTTGCAAAATATGTGGGCAAACCAATCGAATGCATACTTGGAAAAAAGGACAGAGACCTGTTCCCCGAAGACGAGGCGGCCATTTATATCGCAAGTGACAAATCCACCTTGGACAACAATGAAAAAAAATATTACGAATCCATTGTAAGCGGCAAATGGAAGGAAGAGTTCAAATCCATCGCTTTTGACAAAGAAGGCAAGCCCGTGGGAACGACGGGGTTTTCCAGAGACATATCCCATCGAAAAGAGTTGGAACGGGCGCTGGAGGAAGCTGAAAGGAGCAAATCCCTGCTGTTGTCGCATTTGCCCGGCGTGGCTTTTCGCTGCAGGAACGACAAGGACTGGACCATGACATTTCTATCGGATGGATGCCTTGAATTGACAGGGTACAAACCTGAAGAACTGTTGAACAATAGCGCGATTTCATACAACGAACTCATCAGCCCCGAGTTTCGAAAATCCCTGAGCGACAAATGGGGTGCGGACATCGTGGCCAAAGAAAAGTCCGACGACGAATATATCATCATTACCAAGGACGGGACAAAAAAATGGGTGTGGGAGCAATCCATCCCTGTGGCGGATGAATTTGGAAACCTCACTGAAAGCGAAGGATTTATCGTTGACATCACCGATTATAAAAAAGCACTGCAGGAATTGGATGAAAGCGAAGACAAATTCAGAACCGTATTCGAGAAAGCGCCCCTCGGCATCGGTATTTTTGACACCCAGACCGGAACCGCTTTGGAACTGAACCAGAAATTCGAAGAGATTTTGGACAGAAAAGCCAAGGAAATCAAGACCACCGACTGGAGGGCCTATACCCATCCGGCAGACGTTCAGGAAAACATCGAAAAACTGAAACTGATCAGACAGAAAAAAATCGACAAATTCAATTTAAACAAACGATTTGTCAGACCGTCGGGAGAAATCATCTGGGTCAATATGATCGTGACCCCTTTCAAAGCTGAAACCATCAGCGATTTGCATCTTTGCATGATTGAGGACATCACCGACAGGAAACAAAAAGAGGATGAAATCGTTTATCTCAGCTTTCATGACAGCCTGACCGGCCTGTACAACAGGACCTTCTTCGAAGAACAAAAACAGCAGTTTGACCATACCCGACAACTGCCGGTTTCTCTGATCATGGGAGACCTGAACAATTTGAAAATCATCAATGATGCGTTTGGACATGACCAGGGGGATCTGATGATCCAGGAGGCGGGAAGGCTCATGGCCGAAACCTGTCGCCAGGAGGATTTCATCGCACGGATCGGCGGGGATGAATTTGTGATTCTGATGCCGGCCACCGATGCCAAAGGCGCCGCAATACTCTGTCAGCGAATCGAAGAAGTCATGAACCGCTATCAGCTGGATTCAGACAGAAAAGCCATGATCATGAGTATGGCGCTGGGGTTCGCCACCAAGACAGAACCTGGTGAACAGATGGATTATCTGCTCAAAGTCGCGGAAAGAATGCTATATACAAAGAAAAACAGGGAAAAAGCAGGCGCTCAAGAGAATATCATCAATGCGGCCATCGAAAAAATCCTTGAGCACAAACGTTTGAATGCCAAGATCCATGGAAGCTGCCTCGGCCTTTTGGATTCACTGGCTGACGAATTCGGCTTGACGGGAGAACAAAAAGACAAGTTGCGTCTTTTTTATGAGGTCCATGACATCGGAATACTGTCATCCTTGCATTCTGAACTGAAACGAGAGGAGGGCATGGCGGAAAAACCCATGGATCTCCATGCGGAATCCGGCAATCAGATTGCCATGGCCATTCCCAAACTCCATGGCATCGCCCTTGAAATATTCAGCCATCATGAGCGTTGGGACGGCACCGGCACGCCGGGCAAGCTGAAGGGAAATGAAATTCCGATTTTTTGCCGGATCTCCAGTGCGGTTGAGTTCCTGGAGGTTGCATTGAATCAGAAGCTGCTGGTGGATGAACAGGTGATGCGATCCATCAAAGACAGCCTGCTGTTCCAGTCTGGAAAAATGCTGGACCCTGCAGTGATAGAGGCATTGCTTGACACTGAAAAGAAAGAGAGAAAAATATGGGACAATTTATATCAGAGATTTTAGATAAAGCGATTTTTTACGCCGGTATCGGCGCGTTGATACTGGCGATTCCCACAGCGATCTATTTTTTTGGAATCGCCGCCAAACAGGAAAGTGCCGGGGAACACGATTTCATGTGCATCTTTCTATCGGTGGTTTGCGTAGCGATTCTGGGCAGTCTGTTTGTCAAACTGCTGTTTTAGACAATTCAAACTGAAAAGATGAGGAGGATGACGTTGACAAAGGATTCTAAACTGGAGACCTACCTGACGGAAGGAATCGAGGGCCTCATCAGAGATATGACGAAGGCGACGGCCCGCAACCCCAAAGCGAGTCTCTTTATGCTGAAATATGCGGTTTCAGCCAAGAAGGCCATGGACAAAAGGGAGGCGTCCGAAAAAGCCGGTGTACATATTCCAGCTTTTCTCATCGCCAGCGTCACAAGCAAATGCAACCTCCACTGCCAGGGCTGCTATGCACGGGCCCGTGAGAACAGTGGATGCGTCGACCATGAAGAGGAGAGCCAGCTAAGCGATTTGGAATGGCTTGGTATTTTTGAAGAGGCAAAAACACTTGGCATCGGATTCGTCCTGATCGCCGGTGGCGAGCCGTTCATGAGACAGTCTTTGATCGAAGGGATGGGAAAACAATCGGACATCCTTTTCCCCATCTTCACCAACGGCACCCTGCTGGATGTCGCCGCTCTTAAAATGTTGGACAAATTTCGAAATCTGATTCCTATTTTGAGCATTGAAGGTCTTTCCGAAAGCACAGACATCCGTCGAGGCCAGGGAATATATCAGCAAATGCAGCAGACCATGGATCGGTTGAACCGTAAGAGAATTTTTTATGGGGCATCCATCACTGTACATAAAGAGAATCTCAAAGAAGCGTTTTCCCAGGAACTGCTTGGAGATTTGAGCGACAGGGGATGCAAGGCTGTCTTTTTTGTGGAATATGTGCCGGTGGACACTGACGCGGAACCGTTGGAACTGGACGAGACGGATCGTGCCTATCAGAACATCCAGATGGACGCCATACGGAAACGTTACCCGGAGATGTTGTTCATCGCATTCCCGGGAGACGAAAAAGAATCCGGCGGTTGCCTTGCGGCAGGCCGTGGATTTTTTCATATCAACTATGACGGCAGCGCCGAACCTTGTCCATTTTCACCGTATTCCGACGCCAATATCAGGGAGATGACACTGATGGAGGCGATGGAATCACCATTTTTCAAAAAACTGCGCAGCGGCGACATGCTGCTGGCTGACCATACCGGCGGGTGTGTGCTGTTCACCCAGGAGGACTCTGTCAAGGAATTACTTCATGGCGAAACACCGCCGCACCGGACTTTGTAACAAAGTTACGGAGGAAACGGTGAAGTCGTTGTATAAATATATCAATGGATCCATTGGCCGATGGAATTCCCGGACGCCAAAGGCATCCAACCGCAAAGGAACAGAACAGATGCAGGACAAAACAAAGGAGACAAAACAGAAAATCATCGCCCGCTATGAAACAGAAAGCACTGGATGCTGCGCGCTGGGCTGTGGTAACACCATGGACTTCCTTGAGATCATGCCCGGGGAGGACATTTTGGATCTAGGCTGCGGCAGAGGGGAGGAAACCCTTGACGCCGCCAGACAAACCGGCCCGTCGGGGATGGCCATGGGCCTGGACCTGACCACAGCGATGGTGGAAAAGGCCAGACAAAACGCACGGGACACCGAAGTGCAAAACGCCGGATTCGTTCAGGGTGACATTGAATTTTTGCCCTTCAAAAGCGAGTGCTTTGACGGGGTGACCAGCAATTGCGTCATCAACCACGCATCGGACAAGGCCAGAGTCTATCGGGAAATACATCGGGTTCTTCGCAAAGGTGGCAGATTCGTTGTCGCCGATGCGGTGACCAAAGTTCCATTGCCCCAGAAAATAAAAGATGATCCGGAAGCGTGGGCCCAATGCTTTGGCGGCGCCATCACCGAGGCGGAATATCTGGAGGCGATCCAATCCGCAGGGTTCGACGAGATTATCATCTTGAATCGAAGGGAATATATGAAAAATGACATCGATTTCATCAGCCTGACCATAAAGGCTTTGAAATAATAGAAAAGGGAGGAAATAGAATGAAGAAAGTCACATCAAAAAAAGCAAATTCTTGCTGCTCCAACTTTACGACAGCCCAGTGCTGCTCCAAATCTTCCAAGATTGTAGCCGGTTGTCACAACTAATCTTACGAGGCAGCTTTCGGGCTGCCTCAAACTTTCTCCGGGAGGATTTATGTTTACCGCAAAAAATAATATCATCGTAAAAATGGACCGGCACTTGCCGGTGGAATATGCCATCATCAATCCGGTGGCGGGGAATTTTGACGTAATGTCGGAAGAAGAGTATCGCCAATACGCCAAAATGGAACAGGGATTGCCAGGGACGCCTGAGATGACGGAGTATCTGTTGGAGAGAGGGTACTTGTTCCAAAATCAGGAAGCGTTTGAAGCATCCAGAGAGGAAGCGTACAAAGCGTTCCAGAAAGAAATCAAGGACGCCCAGGTACAGCTGATGCTGATACCAACCTATTCCTGCAACTTGGCGTGCACCTACTGTTTCCAGCATGGCATTGACGGCAGACCCCAAATGATGTCAAAAGAAACCGTGGACAGTTTTTTTGACTACGCCAGAACGGAATTCGCCCATGCCACGGTAAAGCCGTTTGTCACGCTATTTGGCGGCGAACCTTTGATCAATTCCAAAGCCCAACGTGAGATCGTGGACCATATTGTGGAACATTGCGCCCGGGAAGGATATGAAATCGCCGCGGTCACCAATGGATATGATTTTGCGGATTATGTGGATTTGCTATCCAGGGCGAAGATCAAAGAAATCCAGTTCACACTGGACGGCGGCAAAGAGATGCATGATAAAAGGCGGATGACCGCCAACCAAAAAGGTACGTTCGACCGGGTTGTCGCAGGCATGGAAAAGGCAGTTGAACGGGGCATCCCCATCAATCTCCGTTCTGTTGTGGATAAAGAAAATGTGGCGGATCTTGTCGCTCTGGCTGAACTGATGGAAGAACGGGGCTGGATGGATTTGCCACCTCGCCTGTTCAAGACACAAATAGGAAGAAATTACGAACTGTTTGAATGTTACGAGAAACCGGAGCATCTTTTTTCCCAAGTGGAACTATGGGCTGAAGTGGCCAAACTGGCGGAGCGGTATCCCATACTCAAGAAATTCCATCGCCCCGACTTCATGGGTCTTCGATATTTAGTGGATACCGGAGAACTCTACGTGCCAAGTTTCGACACATGCCCGGCGGCGAAAACCGAATGGATATTTGACTTGTATGGGGACATTTACGGCTGCACGGCAAGCTGCGGACGGGAAGACTTCAAGCTCGGCACATTTTGGCCTGAAGTGACCAAAAATCAAACAGCGATCGACATGTGGAAAAAACGGGACGTGACCGAAATCGAGAAGTGCAAAAGCTGCAAATATGACATCATCTGTGGCGGAGGCTGCGGTGTGGTGGCGTCCAACCGAAACAACGGCGAGATTCTTTCTGCGGACTGCAGGCCGATACAGGAATTGTATGAGATCGGCGTCAACTTTTATGATGATGAAATACGGGGGTTGATGACCGGCGACGTAGGGAGTGAAAGGCAAGAAGGCATGGCCCACAACCCAAACAAGGTGCAAAGCGGCTGTGTGATTTGCGGTGCGCCGCTGGTTTACCGGGAAGAGCCATCTGAAAAGACCTGTGACATTTGCGGCAACCGTTTCATCGCCAATGGGGCATGCGTGGACGGACACTATGTCTGTGACAGTTGCCACGGCGGTGATGCGTTGCAACAAATGGAGAATTTGCTTCTGTCAACCAATGAGACCGACCCGATACGATTGGCGGATGAAATTTTTCATCTGCCCACCATGAAAATGCATGGCCCTGAACATCACAGCATGGTGCCGGGGGTACTGGAAACGACTTATCAGAACCACTGTGGAAGGCGGGATGAAGCCAAGATTAAAGAGGCTCTCAGAAGGGGACAGGACATCAAGGGTGGAAGCTGTGGATATCACGGCAATTGTGGCGCTTGTGTCGGGGCTGGAATCGCTGAATCCATACACTTGGGCGCAAAACCCACTTCCATAGAGGAACGGGGAAAGGCGATGCAGGCGACGGCAAAGGCATTGCTTGCAGTCAGTGAGTTGGGTGGCCCCCTTTGCTGCAAACGGGACAGTATCACAGCCATCGAGACAACCGTCAAAAACAGCGACCGGTTCGCCGGCATTGAAACATCACAATACATCTGCAGCTTTTCGAATCATAACAGAGGTTGTTTGAAAATGGACTGCCCGTATTTCCCGGGCTCAGTCAATCAAAGAGAGAAGAAGGAGGAGAGGATATGAATGAGCATATTGAACACGTCAACGGCACACAGTTGGAAGATTTGATCAAAACCAGCAAAATGCCGGTCATCGTGGATTATTTTTCCGACGAATGTCCGCCTTGCGAGGTGTTGGCGCCGATTTTCGAAAAAATGGCGGAAAAATATTGGGCATATATCAAGTTTGTCAAAATAATGCGTCAGGAAAACCGGGAGACCGCATTGAGCATGGGGGTCACAGGAAGCCCTACAGTCCTGTTCTTCAAAGATGGGCAGGAAGTGGGCCACAGGCTCAATGGATTTCTGACCAAACCGGAGGTGCGCAAAGCTATCGAGACAATCTTGGGGGACGTGCTGCCACCGGTGGAAGTAAAGCGGGTGGACTGCGATCTTTTGATCCTGGGTGGCGGCCCCGCCGGCCTTGCGGCCGGAATCTACGCGGGGAGAGCCAAGCTGAAGACCATCATCGTGGAGGAGAGCATCTGCGGCGGTCAGATCGCCACCACGAATCATGTGTCCAATTACCCGGGCACAGACGGTACCATCAATGGCAAAGTGTTGGCTGAAAATATGAAAGCCCAAGCCCTTTCCTTTGGGGTGGGCATCGACGACCTAAAGGAAATTCATGAGATACATCTGGCGGGACCGGACAAAGTCATTCTTACCGAAGATGTGGAATATCACGGCAAAGCGGTTATTTTGGCTACCGGTGCCAGACCCAGGGCATTGGATGTCGAAGGCGCTGAGGAGTACAAAGGAAGAGGGATTCATTATTGTGCCACCTGTGATGGAGCGATGTACGAAGACGCGGATGTGCTGGTCATCGGCGGTGGAAGCGCCGCGATAGAAGAAGCCGTCTTTTTGACACGGTTCGCCAATCATGTGACCTTAGTGCATCGGAGGGAGGGCTTCCGGGCGGCACAAACAGAATTGGAAGAAGCCATGGCAAACAAAAAAATCACTTTTATGACCAACAAAGTGGTGAAAGCGGTGGTGCCCGGTGAATTTGTTCTGCAGGCAGTCGTCCTGCAGGATGTAAAAACCGGAGAAGAAACAACCATCCCCGCGGTAGGGGTTTTTGTCTATGTGGGAAACGATCCACAGACCCGATTGGTGGCTGGACAGATTGAACTGGATGCGGCCGGGTATATAGTCGCGGACGAAGACACTAAAACTTCAGTCAAAGGGGTATTCGCCGCAGGAGATGTGCGGACGAAAACTGTTCGCCAGGTGGCCACCGCCACATCGGATGGCGCGGTTGCGGCAATTATGGCGGAAAAATACCTTGCCCTATGATATAATAAAGAAAATCATTGCTGATGAAGGAGGAATTTTATATGTGTAAGGAACCTAAATTTTATGTATGCAAACATTGCGGGAATATGGTCAATATGCTTCATGACTCCGGTGTGCCCATGATTTGCTGTGGTGAAGCCATGACAGAACTGATCCCCAACACAACCGACGCGGCTCAGGAAAAGCACGTACCGGTTATTTCAGTCGACGGCGATGCTGTTGAAGTCAAAGTGGGCAGTGTGCCTCATCCCATGACGCCTGAACACAAAATTGTATGGATTTATCTCCAGACAGAAAAAGGGGAACAACTTCACTGTGTCGACACTCAGGACAAAGCGGAGACCGCATACAAACTGAGCCAAGGGGACAAAGTAATCGCCGCCTTCGCATACTGCAATCTTCACGGCTTATGGAAGGCATCTGTCTAAAACAGTCTGAACGATTGATGCCGTCAAATGAAAATATTGTTGGAGCATAAAGGTGCACTTACTTGCATTTTCTGTCAAGATTGGATATAATCGGCTTTGTTAAATAACAAACCCTCAGGGAGGATGAAATGCTTCGATTAAACAAAATGACAGACTATGCGATACGCGTAGTACGTGCGATATATTTGAGCCCTGACCATGTGGTCACCTCTGTCACCATATCCGAACAGGAAAACATTCCTCTGCCTATTTTATTCAAAGTCCTGAGAATTTTGAATGAAGCAGGCGTGGTCGCTTCCAGAAGAGGCCGCGGCGACAAGGTCGGCGGATATGAGTTGCTCAAAGATCCAGCCGACTTGACGTTGTTGGATGTGATCCGTGTGGTGCAGGGAGATATTTTCCTCAGCGACTGTCTGCAGGATTCGACCATCTGTTGTCAACAGAACAATTGCGGCGTGCATCTTGAGTTGCAACGCATCAACGATGTTCTTCGAAAGGAATGCTCGTCAAAGACATTGCTCGAGATTCTTTCGCCCGGCGAATCACAAAAGAAATAAGAAAATCAAGACAAATAAAAGACCTGCCTGCGGGCAGGCCTTTTGGTTTTCGGAGCTCCGGAAATCTGTGAAATTAATTGATTAAGTGGTATAATATGCCTGCATCAATTCCAAAATGTCATGAAAGGAAACGTCCGGATGGATATTGGATATGCCTGTATCGCGGTGGGGGTCGACGGGAGCATGGGGAGTTGCAATCTGAGGAACGCTTCCCTGGAGAGATTGACCCGATTGACAGAACAAAATCTGGATTCCCTTGAACGGCTGATCGACTACAACATTCGCAGTGGGATACACTTGTTCCGCATCAGCTCGGACCTGGTTCCGTTCGGCGCAAATCCTGTCAACACCTTGGACTGGACGAAGATTTTTCAAGAGCGTTTGGAGAAAATCGGCGAAAAAGCCTTGTCGGCCGGCATGAGACTTTCCGTTCATCCCGGGCAATACACTGTTTTGAATTCGCCCAAAGACGAGGTGGTGAGAGCCGCCATGGCGGACTTGGAATATCACAATAAGATATTGGATGGGCTGGGGCTGGATTCATCCCACAAGATCATCCTTCACATCGGCGGCGGATATGGCGATCATCGGGCTGCGATGGAACGATTCGTCCACAATGTCAAAGAGCTGAAGCCAGGGCTTCGAGACAGACTGGTTATTGAAAACGACCAGCGCACTTTTCAGATTGCTGAAGTCATGGACATTTCGCAGCGAACGGGGCTGCCGGTGGTTTTTGATCTTCTCCACTATCTGATCCACCCGGACGCCAAAAGGGAATCATGGGAATTCTGGGTGAAGGAAGCGGCCAAAACATGGCGGACACAGGATGGCAACCCTAAGGTACACTATTCGCAGCAAGCTCCGGGAAGGACTCCGGGTGCGCATTCCACCACCATTGGGCTTGAGAAATTTATGGATTTTGCCGAAAAACTAAGCTCGACGAACACAGATATCATGCTGGAAGTGAAAGACAAAAACCTTTCCGCCGTCAAATGTCTCAACGCCATGGCCCAAGACAAAAAAATCAACAGGCTGGAAGCCGAGTGGGGACGATACAAGTACAATGTGCTGGAGCATTCCCCAAACCATTACAAAAAAATCAGAGCGCTGCTCAATGGCAAAAACAGTTATCCGGTATTGGATTTTTACAATCTGTTGGATGAAGCGATGGCGATGGATGTCACCAGCGGGAATGCCATAAATGGCGGACAACATGTTTGGGGCTACTTCAAAGACCAAGCCAACCAAAAAGAAAAAATCAGATTCTCAACCATCACCGACGGAATTGAGGCCGGCAACGCAACAATACAGATGATGAAATCGTTCCTGTTCAAATTGTCAAAAAAATATCAAAATGATTATCTGAACCAATCGTTATATTTCTATTTGTCATAATTGTTTGAATTTGGAAAATGGGATGGAATACAGCCGTTTCCTGTGATATATTATCATTTAAAGCGGTTAAGCCCGACGAACCGTCGACAGAAAGGAAGGCTATGGATACCGATAGAGAACTGAAAGATGAAATTGCTCGGTTGAAGAAAGAAAAAAACGCCATCATCCTGGCACATTACTACCAAAATGATGAAATACAGGAAGTGGCGGACTATATCGGAGACTCGCTGGAGCTCAGCAAAAAAGCGGCCAACACCGATGCGGCGGTCATTGTATTTTGCGGCGTGCGTTTCATGGCTGAAACAGCCAAAACATTGTCTCCCAACAAAATCGTCTTGCTGCCGGCTGAGGATGCCGGCTGTTTGATGGCTGATATGATACTCCCCGAAGATGTATTGGCCATGAAGGCGGAACATCCCGATGCGGCGGTGGTCTGTTATGTCAACACCACCACGGACATCAAGGCGGTAAGCGATTATTGCGTCACCTCTTCCAATGCGGTCAAGGTGGTCCAAAATGTTCCCGAAAAAGAGATCATTTTCATTCCTGACAAGAATCTGGGTCAGTATGTGGCTGCCAGAGTTCCAGAAAAGACCTTCCATTTCTTCGAAGGCTTTTGCCCCACCCATCACTTCATACGACCGGAGGAAGTGCTGGCAATGCGGCAGCAGGAGCCGGACGGTGAGATCATGGCGCACCCGGAGTGTCAGCCGGAGGTGTTGGCGTTGGTTGATTTTGTCGGGAGCACCGGCCAAATGGTCCAGCGGGCCAAGGACAGCCCCAACAACAAAATTATTGTTTGCACCGAAAAAGGGATTCTATACCGGCTCAAAAGGGACAACCCCACCAAAGAGTTCATTCTGCTGTCCCCCAATCTGGTGTGTCAGAATATGAAAAAAATCAACTTGGATATTCTTCTCGATTCATTGAAGAACATGCAATATCAAATTGAAGTGGATGAAGACATGAGGCAAAAGGCCATTGTGGCCCTGGATCGCATGTTGGCGTTCTCGTAGACCGAACTTAGAGGTACAAAAAGTGAATTATGATGTAATCATCGTCGGAGGCGGAATAGCCGGATGCTACGCCGCCCTGTCTTTTGACTCAACGGTCAAAGTATTGATTCTGACGAAGGAGGATTTCCAGGAGTCCAACACCTATTTGGCTCAGGGTGGCATCGCCGCAGTGATTGACAAAGATGACAAAACCAGCTATCACGTAAAAGATACGATGGTCGCCGGCGCGGGCATCAATGATATTTCCGCGGTTCGGACCATTGTGGAGGAAGCGGAACAAAATATCCATATTCTCCATGAGCTTGGGGTCAATTTTGATGAAGAACTGGGTGAATACGCCTTGACCCGGGAAGGTGGCCATAGTCGGGACCGGATTTTGCATATTGATGGGGATGCGACAGGCCAAGGATTGATTCGGGCATTGGTCCCGGAACTTCGCCATCGGGAGAATATCAGCATCAAAAAAAGATTCTGTCTGGATTTGATCATTGAAGAAGGCAAATGCAAAGGAATTCGCGTACTGGATCAAGAACAGAACGTGATTGAGATTTTTGCCCAGGCGGTCATCCTGGCCACCGGCGGAGTGGGCATGGTTTATGGTGTGACAACCAACGCCACCACCTCCACAGGTGACGGCATTGCGGTGGCGGCCCGTGCCGGCGCTGAGATCATCGACATGGAATTCATCCAATTCCATCCAACGGTGTTTTATTCGGAAGAACGACAACGCTTCCTCATTTCCGAAGCTGTTCGGGGAGAAGGGGCATTGCTTCGAAATATCCATCATGAGCGATTCATGCCGTCATATGACGAACGGGCTGAATTGGCGCCCAGAGATGTGGTTTCCCGTGCGATTCTCGAAGAAATGGAAAAGACACAGTCCAAGTTCGTTTATTTGGACGCCACAGTAATCCCCCGGGAGCATCTTTTGAAGCGTTTCCCCACGATCAATCGCAAATGTCTGGAATACGGCATTGACATCACCAAGGATTTCATCCCCGTCGCCCCGTCACAGCATTACTGCATCGGCGGCATCAAAACGGACACCTATGGCAAAACCAATATCGACGGCCTTTATTCCTGTGGTGAGACGGCCTGCACCGGCCTTCACGGCGCCAACAGGTTGGCTTCCAATTCATTGCTGGAAGGGGTTGTGGTGGGCAAACGGACGGCGGAGTCCATTGAAGCCCACTTGGAGAAGGTTTCCTATGAACCCGAAAAAATCGCTTATCAACGCAAAGCGTCGAACCAGGATTATTCAAAGGACAGGGTCCGAATCCAAAATATCATGCTCAAATACGCCGGGATCCTTCGGACCGAGGCTGGATTGATTGAAGCGGAGAGACAGCTCGCCGAACTCACAAGGGAAATATCCGACCGGGCCACCTTTAGCCGGGAATACTTTGAGACCATGAACATTTTGCTTGTCGCCGGGCTGATCCTCAGCCACGCGCTTAAACGCAAGGACAGCATCGGCACCCATTATATGGTCAAGGAATAAGGAGAAAAACGATGGAATGGTATCTGTTGGACGAAAAAATTAAAAACTGGCTGGCGGAGGACCTCCCCTATGGGGATGCCACTTCAGATCCGTTGTTTCCCGACAGTCACCAAAGCTTCGGACTGTTTGTGGCCAAGGAGGACGGATGTATCGCGGGCCTTCAAGTCGCCCGGCGGGTCTTTCATGTTTTATCCGACGATGTGACCATGACATTTTTGGTGGAAGACGGAACCAGGGTGTCCCGGGGAACGCCAATCGCCGAAATTCAGGGAAGAACCCGTGACATCCTCAAAGGAGAAAGGCTTGCCCTGAATCTGATGCAGCGAATGTCGGGAATCGCCACGGCAACCCGCAGATATGCGGACCTGCTTGAAGGAACACAAACCAGAATCGTCGACACCCGCAAAACGACGCCGGGACTCCGGGAATTGGAAAAGTATGCGGTACGAATGGGCGGAGGCCACAACCACAGATTCAACCTGTCGGAAGCGGTCATGCTCAAGGACAATCACATCGAAGCGGCGGGTGGCATCACCCAAGCAGTAGAAACGGTACGCGCCAGCCTGACCCACATGACCAAAATCGAAGTGGAAGTGGAGGACCTTTTCCAGTTTGAAGAGGCGATGACCGCCGGAGCAGAGGTGATATTACTTGACAATATGGACTCTGAAACCATGGCGAAAGCCGTATCGATGAAACGTGGCAATGTGCTTCTGGAGGCATCCGGCAATATCACGTTGGAGCGTATCCCGGAAATCGCAAAAACCGGGGTGGACATCATTTCATCCGGCGCCTTGACCCATTCGGTCAAATCATTGGATATCAGTCTGGATCTGCACCGGGCATAGCGCACCGAAAGGCATATGCTATGGGCGTTGCCCAAGAAAGGAGTCGTCATGTCAAACATCGTCATTATCGGCAACGGTCCTGCGGGACTGTCCGCAGCCATATATGCTGCAAGAGCAGGAGTCAACACCACTGTGATCGGCTCCGGCAACAGCTCGCTTTTGAAAGCGGAACAAATCGAAAATTTCTTTGGACACCCGGAACCTATCACCGGGAAGGACCTTCTGAAGAATGGTGAGGCGCAGTGCAAGAGGCTGGGCGTCGCCATCCATTATGATGAAGCGGTCGGCATTTCCTTTGGCGAATCATTGATGGTTCAAACAGCGTCGGGGCAGGCATTCCCAGCCGACGCCATTGTTTTGGCCACCGGCGTCTCCAGAAAGGTGCCCAAAATCCCCGGCATCGAAAAATTCGAAGGAAGCGGTGTCAGCTATTGTGCCACGTGTGATGGTTTTTTCTTCAGGGGCAAGGACGTCGCAGTGTTGGGATCGGGCGATTATGCGGCCAATGAGGCCCATGAGCTTTCAGCCATCGCCAAATCGGTGACAATCCTTACCGACGGAGAGCCCCTCAAACTCGAACCGCCGGCAGGCGTACGGGTGAACACCACCAAAATCGCCGGCCTGAAAGGCACCGCCACATTGGAAGCCGTTGAGTTCACCGATGGAACTTCCCTGACAGTCGCAGGGGTATTCATTGCGATGGGCACCGCAGGCAGTGGGGACTTCGCCAAAAAGCTTGGCGCCGAAACCGAGGGCAACAAAATATTGGTGGATGAAAAAATGGCCACCAACGTCCCAGGCTTGTATGCGGCGGGGGATGGCACGGGTGGATGGTATCAAGTGACCAAAGCGGTGTACCAAGGGGCTGTGGCCGGCAGCGAGGCGGCAAAGTACATACGCGGCATATCAGAATGAAAGAACTATAAAAGGCGGTGACACCGCCTTTTTCTTTGGCCAAGGTTTGACAAAAAAGGCTCCTCAGAGTATGATTTATCCATCAAAAGAGGGTTTTGTCGATGCCATGAAAAATGGCTTGGATGGAGGTTATCAATGAAATTGGTTCGAAGTATACTTGTCGTGCTTCTTCTGTTGACTGTTGCACTTCCCAGTCCTGTATGGGCGGTTCCTGCTTATAGTGGGATTCAAACATATACACAACCGGATAAAACAAAAATTGCGTTCCGCAATATGGGGGACGAACATTTCAATTGGAAAGAAACACCTCAAGGAGATGTGATTTTTTTGACAAGAACAGCAAATATTATTGCTACGGTCAATTGAAAGACAACAAAGCTGTTGCTTCCGACGCCCGTGTGGGCGTGGATAAAAAACCATTTGTCCGATTGACAAGGACCGGGCTGCTGTCCGTCGAAGATTATTCCATTCGTCATGCTGCCTCACTTGGAAGCCTTGTGCAGACCACGGCGGTGCCATCCGTGTCAAAGACGGCATCCACCTCTCCCATAACCCTTGACCCGACCCAGCATCTCCTCGTGCTGCTCATCGATTTCAGCAATGTGCAAATAAAACAGAGCGACGCCTATTGGAGCCAAAAGTTCTTTGGACCCTCAAGCAGCGTGGACGACTACTACAATGAAGTGTCACAGGGAAAAATGACGTTCGCACCAGTGTCGGAAACATCCGGTGCCGCTGCCGATGACGGGGTGCTCCGGGCCACCCTGCCCACCCAACACCCTGCGGTCAATGGGTATGAAAACACCGATGAAATGTATGACCGGATTCTCTCCACTGTGGAAACGGCGTTGGAAATGGAAGCACCGGATATAACCGGGTTGTCCAGCTATGACACCGATCAGGACGGGGTTCTGGAATCTGACGAACTGCATATTGTCACCATATTCGCAGGATACGAAGCTTCCGCCAGCGGTGAAGCCAACCCGCTCAATGCGATCTGGGCCCATGCTTACAGTGGGGACTTCGGCAATCTGGGCGATGGCCTTATGGTTTCCGGATATATCGCTGCAGGCGAAATGATGGACAAGACAGTGACCATGACCATCGGCGTTTTTTGTCATGAGCTGGGACACTCCCTGGGGCTTCCCGATCTTTACGACTATGGCGGTGTTTCCGTCGGTCTGGGTGTCCACAGTTTGATGGCTTCAGGATCCTGGGGATCTGCCGGTGCAAATCCACCCGGATCATCTCCAACGCATCTGGACGCCTGGTCAAAAGTCCAACTGGGCTTTGTCCAACCCATGATGGCGCAGTCAGGGGGAGCTTATTCTCTATTCGGATCAACCAGTTCTTCCAACAATGTGGTTCGTGTCAACACGTCCATTCCTGAACAATATTTCCTATTGGAATACCGGACGTTCGATGGATATGACGCCGGTCTGCAGCGGGAGGCGTATGAGCCCGGTGTGGCGATTTATCATGTGGATGCAGGGATGATCGCCAACGCCATTGGGCAAATGGAGTCGAGCATCAATGAAAACCGGTTCCGCAAAGGCGTGGATTTGGAGGAAGCCAACCAAAACTACCTTGGATACAGTGAGTTGGACAATTATGACAATCTCTCGCTTTGGTATGGGGATCAATATTTCACCAATTTCAGTGAAATGAATATTTTTGGACCGGATACCAATCCTTCCTCCGGGTTATATGACAAAACAATCACGGATTATTACGCCGAGGTCAGTTCCAACGGCACACAAAACATTCCATCCAATGTCCGGGTCACCGTGAATTCCCTTACAACGGCCGCGGCTTCGGTCAATATTTCCATGGCGCCCGATTTGACGGTGTTCGTCGCTTCGGCGGTCACGTACACCGGCTCGCCGATTACTCCCACGGTTACTGTAAAGTCAAACGGCGCAAGTTTGGCGCAGGGTGCCGACTATACCGTCCAATTTAGAAACAACACCATGCCGGGCAAGGCGACAGCGATTGTCACAGGCATGGGGAAATACGCCGGACTAAGCAGTTCGCAATATTTTGTGATACTGCCAAAACCCCTGACTACCCTTAAATTATCCTTGGATGAAACCTACTCGACGGTGTCAAGCCGCTACCGCACAGTGAAAGCTTCCTGGCCCGCCGCCACCGGCGCATCGGGATATTATGTGGCCTATCGTTCCGATACGGACAGCCAATGGTCGTATACCAGGGTTTCAAGCAACTTTTGGCGAAAAACAGTTACGGCAGGCAAAAAATATTATGTAAAAATCAAGCCCTATGTCATCATCGACGGTACAACACGACATTATAGCACCGCATATTCACCCACCAAATATACGTACACACTGAAGGCCCCTGGCGTTGCATTGAGCAAATATGCGACCAGAAGCGTCAAAGTGGCATTGGGTAATGTGTACTCCGAATCCGCTTACCAAATTTACAGGGCGTCCTCTTATGGAGGAACCTATTATCGCAAAAAAACCGTCGCAGCCAACTCCTCCTACTGGATTGACACCACTACCTACAAGGGTAAAACCTATTTTTATAAGGTGCGGGTCTACAAGTGGGTGAATGGCATCAGGGTTTATGGACCGTTTTCATCTGTGAGGAGCATCAGCAGGTAAGCTTATCATTTCATGTAGTAAACAATTGAATTTTGTGGTAAAATCCAGCTAGGAAGCGCATGGAAATTCCATGTGCTGGTTCTTGTATAAGGAGTGGATCATGGGACTGTTCAAAAAGAAAATCAGCATAGTCGAAAATGATGAGGATATCAAACGTGAAATCCGAGCCAGAGTCGCCAAACAGGCGGGTCTCCATGACGAGGAATATGTGCGCACCGGTAAAATCGGCGGTGACAACATTGTGGGAGAAATGTCACCGGATGTCGTTCCGGCATCCCATGTTTCACCGGCCGCTGTGCCAATACCAACTGCACCTAAAGAAGAAATCACCCATCAGCGGGATGTTGTCTCCGCTGGATCAACTGTTGAGCCGGAAGTCGCTCTCGTCGGGTCAACCGTTGGGCCAGAACCTGTCCCCGCTGGACCACGGCAGATAAAACAGCCGGAACCCACAAAACAAACGGTGCCGACGGAACAACCAAAAGCGACAAAACCGGAGAAACAACCAAAACCTGCTAAACCGGAGAAACAGCCAAAAACTGCGAAACCAGAGAAACAGCCAAAACCTGCGAAACCGGAGAAACAGCCAAAACCTGCGAAACCGGAGAAACAGCCAAAACCTGCGAAACAATCGAAGCAGCCGAAACCCCCAAAAGAGAAACGAAGAAGCAAAAAATCCAAAATCGCTTTGATTCTATTCTTTGTCATTTTGGTGTTGGCGTTCATTCCGTTGTACTATTATATATCAGGCTCCGCCAACAAAGCGCCCGGCCTGACCATTTCCACCATGGAAACCAACATAAGCTTGGGTACGCCGCTGGTGGTGGATGGGATGGCGACGGATCCGGGCGACAAATCCGGAAACAAAGTATATTATACTTTAGACCAGTCAAACCCGGCCATCCTTTATACCTTCGACAGCACGGCGGGTCCCTTTGAATCGACAATCAATTTACCCCAGACCAGTGATTTTATTGGAGACCATACCATCACATTTTATTCGGGAGACTCCAAAGGCGCTGTTTCTGAATCGGTAATCCGAAACTTCACTGTGATCAATTCGCCGCTTGCCGGGATAGCGATCACTAAACCGGACAAAACCAAATATAAGGTCGGCGATAAATTCAGCCTGAAAGGGTTGGTCGTCACCGCCGCATACGAAAACGGAAGCAAAGCGCCGGTGACCGATTATAAATCAAGCGCGAAAGATGGCACCACTCTCAAAAAGGCAGGCAAATTCACCATCAATATTTCATATACAGAAAATAAGATCACGAAGTCCGCGAAGTTCGCCATCACAGTGACTGCGGTTGTGAAGCCTCCTGCAGCGCCGACAAGGCAGGTAAACAACAGCTATCCTTCTCCGTCGTTGGAACTTTATAAAGCCGGTCCGGGCGCTGCGGACTTGCAGTGGAACGCAGTGGGCGGCGCCAGTGGATATCAGATTCAGCGCAGAACCGCAAGCAGCGGTTGGTCCACAGTAAGGACGATTTCGTCGGCGTATACTTCTTGGACTGATTCAGGGCCTGTCGCAGGCAAGACTTATTCGTACCGAATATGCATCTATAAAGTTGTGGGCGGAGAAAAAGTCTACGGACCGTTTTCTTCCTCCAGATCCATAGCGCTCTAAAATTGCGCAAAAAAGAAAAGGAATCAGTAATGGAAAAAGTAAAACCTGAAGACCGGAAAAAAATGGCACATCTCTTTGCGGGTCTTGAGGATTCCATGGTCATCGCCTACCTGCAAGGGTATATGGGCGATGGGTATGTGGATCAAATGCCCAATCCCCGCGTCGGATTGATCGTAAGCGCCGAATATTGCTTTTTCGGTGGGGATTCTTCCCTGCCCGAAGCGAAGACACTGGCGGAAATGTTGTTTGATACGACGCCGTTGGATGAAATGCTGGCGATTTATGTCGAAAAGGAAACCGGTTGGTTTGATATTCTCATGTCTCTGGATGAAAATCGCCCGGAGTCCATTCCCAGATTCGGGATTGTGCAGCGGGATTATGATTTTGATATCGAAAGGCTCCATGCCATTGCCGCCAAGCTGCCCGCAGGCATGAAACTGGTGCCGTTTGATGAAACGATTTATAATCAGGCCATGAGCGAAGCCTGGTCAAGGGAATTTTGCGAAGCCTATGCCTCTGCGGAGGATTTCCTCAAACAGGGATTCGGGTTTGCCGTCACCGAGAACGGTAGACTGGTTGCCGGCACCACCACCATGACCGTTTACAGCGGGGGCGCCGAGACCCAAGTGGCGACCCGCGCGGAGTATAGGGGCAGGGGACTGGCGCTGGCATGCTCCGCCGCTTTCATTCTGGAATGCGTCAGACGGGGAATCCGACCATGCTGGGATGCGGCCAACGAAGCCTCTTTACACATGGCCCAAAAACTGGGCTATGAATACCGGGGCCTTTATATGACGGTGGCACTTCATCGGGCGGCCCACTAAAGCGAGGCGGATATTGTGAATCAAGAACACAACCTGAACCAGGATTGCCATGACTCCATTAAACCCGGCAAATACAGACACTACAAAGGGAACTTCTATGAAGTTCTCTCTTTGGCTACCCATTCGGAAACGCTTGAGCCTATGGTTGTTTATCGGGCATTGTATGGCGAAAACGGTGTGTGGGTACGCCCGGCGTCCATGTGGAATGAATGGGTTTCAACCGTTGAAGGCGAAAAGAAACGTTTTGAATATGTGGGTGAAATGAATGAATAATATTTTGGAAATGCAATATAGAGAAGGCTGCGGCGGCGATCAGCTGTCGGTACTTGGCTATGGCTGCATGAGGTTTTCCCAAAAAGGGAACGGCATTGATTATGAAAAAGCCGAAACAGAGCTGTTGAAGGCCATAGAACTAGGTGTCAATTACTTTGATACAGCCTATATCTACAGCGGCAGCGAGGCGGCCCTGGGAGAAATTTTTGGACGCAACCACTGCCGTGACAAAATTTATCTGGCAACAAAGCTGCCACAATATTTAGTTCGGTCCGCCGGTGCCATCGACAAGTATTTCAACACTCAGCGCAAACGGCTTAAAACAGATCATATCGATTACTATCTCATCCATATGCTGAACGATGTGGCCACCTGGCAGCGTCTTGAAAAACTGGGCATCAAAGAGTGGATTGATAAAAAGAAAGCCAGCGGAGAGATCCGCCACATCGGGTTTTCTTTTCATGGCAATACCGAGATGTTTTTGAAACTCCTGGATATTTACCAATGGGACTTTTGCCAGATCCAATACAATTACATGGATGAGTTCAGCCAAGCCGGTCGGGAAGGGTTGATCGCCGCATCCAAAAAGGGTCTTCCGGTCATCGTCATGGAGCCGTTGCGCGGAGGCAGTTTGGTCACCCAACTACCTCATGAGGCGTCGGAGTTGATAGAGGGGCATGAACCCCATCGAAGCCCGGCGGAGTGGGCGCTTCGATGGCTTTGGGACCAACCGGAAGTGACCTGTGTGCTGTCGGGCATGAACTCCTTGGAAATGCTCCATGAAAATGTTGAAGTCGGGGCTACGGCCATGCCAAACGCGCTGACCTCTGAGGATCTTAACTTTATTCAAGAAATCAAAGAGAAAATCGGTGCGGGCGTCAAAGTGGGCTGCACCGGCTGCGGATATTGTAAACCTTGCCCCCAAGGTGTCGACATCATCGGCAGTTTTCGCTGCTACAATTTGGAAGGGCTGGAAGGCAAGCGCAAGGCGGTGAAGGAATACATCAAAATAACCGCAGCCCAAAAAAAACCGGGAAGCGCCTCCCTCTGCAATGAATGCGGGCGATGTGAAACCCATTGCCCACAGAACATCCCGATCCGCAAAGAGCTAAAAAATGTCAAAAGGGAACTGGAAACCCCTTTCTACAAATTGAGCAAAATCGCTTTCAGGATGATCAATCGATGGTAGAGCCGCCCACCTTGGGATTTTTGAGTGTGATTCCTTAACAAAAACCCTATTCCAAATATATTGTACTTGGAGGTCTATGAAATGAATTTGGGGAAATTGACAATTGGACAAATGGCGCAAATCAATGCGGTGTCCGTGCAGACTTTGAGGTTGTATGACAAGAAGGAGTTGTTGAAACCGCTTGTTGTCGATGAAAGCACCGGGTATCGTTACTATCATATCAATCAATCGGCAAGACTCGACATGATCCAGTACATGAAGGATTATGGCATGACTCTACGGCAGATACGGGAACACATCGAAAAGAAAAGTCTGGAAGACACCGTTGATTTTCTCAAGAAACGTTTTGATGAAATAGGCAGTGAAATTGAGTTTTTGAAATACAACCGAAAGCAAATCGGCCGTTCCATTGAAAACTACGAAAGATATGTGAATCTCCCAAAAGAAAATCAGATTTTTATCGAATACATTGGGGAAAGGTATATTTTCAAGCACAAATCCAAGAAGAATTATTTCGATTTGGATGGATTCGGGTATGAACTTCTCCTCCATGAGCTGAAAAAAGCCATGATTTATGACAAACTTCCGCTGACGTACTACCGCAACGTCGGGACAATCATGCGGAAGGAAAATATGAAACCCGGCAATCTTCTTTGCAACGAGGCATTTGTTTTGGTGGACGACAACTTCAAGGATCATGAAGATGTGGAACGGATTCCGGCGCAATTGTACCTCTCCATGTGCAGCGATAATCTTTACGACGAGATGGAACTTGCGGAGCGTCTGATTTCCGAAACCGAAAAAAGGGGCTTGGATGTCATCGGGGATTATATCTGCGAGGTGATCACCGAATTTCCGGCATTCAAGGAAGATTTGCGGGATATGTTCTTCAAAATTCAAATTCCCATTAAATTCAGATAATTGAAAAAATTATTGACTCTATACTTGGAATAGGGAATACCATGAAGAAAAGAATTTTTATTCAATTTTCATGGAAAGGAGGTTTGACCATGGTAAATAGTACAAAACTTCCGGTATACATGCCTGGCTTGGACGCAAAGTTGTCGGCAGAAGTGGAAGAACGAATCGCAGAGTTCGAACGTGACCATGAACAGGATGTGATTCATGGCGGCGACGGTTATGTTGAAAGAATCCGCGGCAAGGATTATGCCATCGCGCTGATCATAAACGGAGTCCTGGGGATTTACTGGTTATGGTCAATTTTATCGTAAGCTGAGCCAAAAAGATAAGGAGGTAAAATTATGGCAACAAAAGAATACGTTCGAAAAGATGTCTATTTTACCGTACTTCCTTGCCGAAAAGGTGAAAGAATTTATCGATTCTGGGATCTTTTAGCCATTCAAATCTGTTTCGGTATTGGAGCATGGTTCTTCCTGATAGGAAGTCAGACGGGGATGTGGCTATCCGCCAAACAGGCCATTCCGGCCATTATTTTCGGAAACTGTTTCGGATTGCTTCTTATGGGTGCGGTTGCCATCATATCGGCTCGATATGGTGTGGAGCAGCTGCTTGGGTCGGTGCCGATCTTCGGCCCTAAATTCACGATTGTCAATGTTATTTTCTTTGCGGTGACCTGGCTTTGCGCCTTGGCCCTCGCGGCGCTGATGTTTGGCCAAAGCGCAATCAAATTGTGGGGCACTATTTTTAATGACAATTCTGTATTGGCCAGTGCTTTCCCAGGTGCGACAATTTGGGCGGTGCTCGCCTTGATTGTAGGATTCATTTTTGCTTCGCGGGGCCCGGACACACTGAAATGGTTCACGCGAATCGCGGCCGTGTTCATGATTGTCGTGCTGATTGGACTGATCTTATATCTATTGATTCATGTAGGTTTGGACAACATCTTCAAGGCCAAGCCGGCGGCTCCCATTGTGATTGAAGGGGATGCCGATTTGTCAAATCGTTGGAACATCGCGTCTTCCTTTGAAGTCAACATTGGTCTGGGCCTATCCTGGGCATACTTCTATGGGCAGTATACCAGACTCGCCAAATCAGAGTCCGGCGGGTTCCATGGTTGTATGTGGGGGTGGGGCGCCCTGGCCGCGGTGGCCGGTGTGTTCGCCGCTTTCGCCGCATTGGCGATTGGCCAGTACGACCCGACTTCCTGGTTGGTTGTCATGAGCACCAACGTGGGATTCCCGTTGATTGCGTTGATCGGACTGATTCTAATGGCGGTGGCGAACATTTCGTCCATCTCGACGATTATTTATCCAGCCGCCATCACGTTGGTTTCAAACTATCCGAAATTGAAGTGGGGATTGGCCTTGGCGATCGCCACAGTTCCGGCGCTTATTCTATGCACTCCTGGATTTTATGGAAGGATTGCCTCCATCTATGCCATTATCGGGCTGATCAATGGTATTTATGGCGCGATCATCGTCACAGATTACTTCTTCATTTCCAAGGGCGTCTATAAGCTGCGGGATATCTTCAACACAAAAGAAGGTTATCAATATTTCCATGGCGTCAACCCGGCGGCGGCCATTTCCATGGCGTTTGGATTGGTTTTTTACCTAATCATCCTCAACCCCATCACTTGGACCAGCTTGACCGGATGGTTCCCGTACATCACAGCGGGGGTGCCGACGGTAATATTGACCGGCGTTTTGTACTATATCCTGATGAAGGCTTGGATTGTCAAAAAATATCCAGCCCCCATTCAGGCGGAAAAACAGGAGTAGGAAAAGACAAACATCCACACTCCGCTGTATTGAACAAAATGAAAAGAGACCGCTTTGCGGTCTCTTTTTTAATCAATGGTTGACAACGACGGTGCGTTACTGTATGATGCAAAAGCGAACGGAGGTTTTCTAATGCAATATTTAAAAGATGACATCAGAAAAAACATTATGGAAGCGGCCTTGTCGGAGTTTGGAAAGATGGGTTACAAGGGAGCGTCCATCAGATCCATCTGCCAAGAGGCTGGCACGTCCGTAGGCAATTTTTATAAGTATTTCGCCGGCAAGGACGATATCTTTGAAAGTCTCATCGGCCCGGTATACCGCAATCTCATGGGCTATACCGAACAATTCAACCAAGTGGAATTCAACGAAAATACAGAGGGAATCTTTTATCGGATGACGGAAAAAATAATGGGCATTTTCGAAAAAAACAGCGAAGCGCTGACAATCCTGTTCAACAAAAGCGAAGGGTCCAGATATGAAACGTGCAAAGAGACTTTTGTCGCATTCATCACCGGGATCGCCACACAGACGATGAACTATCGGCTGTCGTTGCAGGAGAAAAGACTGAAAGACAATTTCCTCATTTATCTGGTTTCATGCAATCTTGTGGAGAGCATTGGAATCATATTGCGAGAGAAAGAAGACGGAAGGGAAGTACGGGAATTGATTCTTGATATGATTCAGATTCTATTTGGCCCTAAGGCGGGAGAAGGGTCACAATTCTTCCAACATTTCGAAGCAAGGGATATGTCTGATCTGGAGTCGAACAAATACATAGAAAATACAGCGGGAGTCAGTGAACAATGAAAAATTATATAGAAGTCAAAAACCTGGAAAAAAGCTACAAAATGGGTGAGGTGACAATCAAAGCCGTGGATGGCGCTTCTTTTTCAATCGCCAAAGGCGAGTTCGTGATGGTCGTCGGCGCCAGCGGCGCGGGAAAAACCACAATATTAAACTTGCTTGGGGGGATGGACAGCGCGACCGCAGGCAGCATTCGTGTGGGTGGCAATGACATCAGCAAATACAACAAAACGATGCTGACCAAATACAGACGGGAAGACATTGGTTTTGTATTCCAATTCTACAATTTGGTCCAGAACCTGAATGCGTTGGAAAATGTCGAGCTGGCCGTTGAAATATGCAAGAATCCCATGACGCCGGAAGAGGCGCTGAAAAATGTGGGTCTGGGAGACAGAATGTACAACTTCCCGTCCCAACTTTCCGGCGGCGAACAGCAACGGGTCTCCATCGCCAGAGCGCTGGCAAAGAACCCCAAGCTGCTCCTATGCGACGAGCCGACGGGCGCTTTGGACTACAACACCGGCAAAGCGATACTGAAACTATTGTCCGATACCGCAAAAAAACACGAAAAGACCGTGATCATCATCACCCACAATTCAGCAATAACACCGATTGCCGATAAAATCATCTCGGTGAAAAGCGGCAAGATCGTCGATGTGAAAATCAATCCGAACCCGGCGACGGTAGAGAGCATAGAGTGGTGAAATTGAAAAAAACCTACTTCAAAAATTTAATCCGAGATATCACCAAAACCTATTCACGATTCCTGTCGATCGTTGTCATTATTGCGATCGGTGTCTCTTTCTATGCCGGTGTACGTGCGACCTGCCCGGACATGCAGTTGTCCGGGGATTACTACATGTCGCAAAACAATTTGATGGATTTCAAGGTGATCTCCACATTGGGACTGACAAACAGCGATTTGTCCGCCGTCAGGGAAGTACCTGGTGTATCACAGGCGCAGGGCTCATTTTCCATTGACGCGGTAGTTGTGGAAGGCAGCCGGAGCCTTGTTGTGAACGTCAACTCCCTTCCGCCGAAAAACGGAATCAACACCCTAAAAATCGTTGACGGCAGAGTGGCGGAAAAAAACGGCGAAGCCGTGGTCGAAGCCCGCTTTCTCAAGGAAAACAAGTTGAAAATCGGCGACACCATTCAATTGGCTTCAGGAAACAATGGAGATATTGGCGACGATTTGAAAGACAGCAGATTGACAGTCGTCGGCTCCGCCCAGTCCCCATTATATATTTCCGCCTTGCGGCAACTGAGCCCGGTGGGCAACGGAGCGGTCAAAGGTTTTGTCTATATTCCCACAGCCGACTTCAAAAGTGATGTCTATACTGAAATTTATGCCAAGGTGGATTCCAATGAATCCAAAAGCAGTCTCATCAACAACGACGCTTACCTAAAAGCCGTAAAATCCGTGAAGCAAAGACTGATGGACATCGGCACCGACAGAAACGCCATACGATATGCCGAAGTCGTGAAGGAAGCCAACCGTAAAATTGCGGAGGCACAAACAAAATTGGATGATTCGAAAAAAGCCGCAGCCAAAAAATTCGCCGACGCCTATGCGGCTATGGACGCGGCGGGAAAAAAGCTGGATCAAGGTGAAGCCGAACTGGAAACCAAGCGGTTGCAGTTCAACCAAAAGATGGCTGCCGGCGAACAGCAGATCGAGATGGGAAAAGGGCAACTCGCCGCAGGACAAAACCAACTGGACGCCGGAAAAGCAACGGCGATGGCGAACATCTCGGCTGCAGTCAAAGCAAAAGTGGATGAAGCAAAGGTGCTTCTGGATTCCGATCCCGACAATCCGACGCTCCTTGACCAATATTACGGGTTGAATCAACTGTATATCAATGACATCAACGGAAAAGATTTCGACGGAATGTACGGATCATTGACCGCTCATGGCACATTGGATCAACTTACGGCATTTGTCGACATTAAAATGCTGAAAAGCAATTTCGACGCCGAGCAAGCCAAAATTGAGGCAAACGCCGAAACGTTGGCAGATTCTGAAACCCGGCTGGAGGCGGCGCGGCAGGAAGGCCAGGCTAAATTGGACGCCGCGGCGGTCACCATCGCAGATGGCAGAAAAGAGCTGGCCCGAAACGCTGAAAAATTAAAAGCAGAAAAAGTGAAGGCGGATGCGGCGATTGGCGCGGGAGAAAATAAAATACTGGACTATAAGGACAAGATCAAAAATCTCAAGACGCCGGACTGGTATGTCCTTGGTCGGTCCACAAACCTGGGATATGAATCCTATCGCCTTGACAGCGAACGGATCGGCGACATCGGCAAGGTGTTTCCGCTGATATTCTTTTTGGTGGCGGCATTGGTGAGCCTAACCACCATGACTCGGATGGTCCTTGAAAAGAGAACTGAGATCGGGACTTTCAAATCCATGGGATATTCCGATGCCTCGATTATCGCCCATTATTTGATCTACTCGCTGGCCGCAAGTCTGACGGGAAGCGTTATAGGCATATCGTTCGCGTTTAAACTGTTTCCTCCGCTGATCATGACCGCATACAAGGGGCTCTACTCCATAGCTTATACTGTGGCGCCGTTCAATGTCAGTCTTGCCGTTGGCGCATCCTTGTTGGCCGTATTGTTCACAACCGCCGCGACTGTCGCGGCGACAGTGGGAGAGCTGAAGGAATCCCCGGCATCCCTGATGAGGCCAAAACCACCCAAAACCGGAAAGAAAATATTTCTTGAACGATTCACGTTCATCTGGAAAAGGATGAGCTTCACCAAAAAAGTCACGGCCAGAAACCTTTTCCGCTATAAACAGCGGCTGTTCATGACGGTGATCGGCATCGCGGTATGCACCGGTTTGACCATTACGGGCTTTGGAATCAAAGAGGGGATCACCGGCGCGGCGGAGCACCAATTCACCGATATATACAAATATGACATGCAGGCGACGCTCAACGTGGGTTTGAACGGCAGCGATTTGACGGCGTTGAAAGAAAAAGTCGGGGATAGCGGCAATTTGAAATCCGTGCTATTCACCTACACGACAAATGGAACAGTCAAAGGTGGAAACACCGGCAAACAAGATTTTTATCTTGTTGTGCCGGAGGACAGGGATTCATTGAACAAATATATCCAGTTGACCATGAACCATAAGCAGCTCGATCTGGCTGATTCCGGCGTCGTCATCACCCAACAGCTGGCCACATTGATCCACAAAAAAGCCGGCGACACCATGGACATCACGGTGGACGGCAAAACCTCAGGGGTCGAGATCGCCGCGGTCACAGAGCACTACATCCAGCATTACATTTATATGAGTCCGGGGTATTATCAAAAGTGTTTCAGCAACGGGCTGAAATTCAACCGGTTTTATGGAATGCTCAAAAACACCTCGGAGACCGGGGAAGACAGCACGACAAAAGTGCTGACCGGCATCCGGCATATCGAGTCCGCCAGTTACAAAAATAGAGTGCATTTTGATTACAGCACAAGCATGAACAGCATCAATTCGGTGATTGTCATCCTGATCGTTTCAGCGGGCGTGTTGGCCTTTGTGGTCATCTACAATCTGATCAACATCAACATCAACGAAAGAAAGCGGGAATTGGCAACGATAAAACTGCTGGGGTTCTATAACAAGGAACTGGCAGCCTATATCTACAAGGAAAACACGATCTTGACGATTATTGGCGCCTTGAGTGGAGTCCTTGTGGGTATTCTGATGAATAAAATCGTGCTTTCGGTGGTTGAAACCAGCGGAATGATGTTCATCAAGACCATCAGTCCCATTTACCTCCTCTACTCTGTTTTGATCACTATGGGATTTTCTCTGGTGGTGAATCTGTTCATGTATCGGGAATTCGACCGGATTGACATGATTGAGTCGTTGAAAAGTGTGGAATAGGACGGTGGCCTAAGCTTTTCGTCTTCGTCTTTTGCGTTTTCTGATATAATGAACATGTCAAACTCCAGCTACAGCAAAATAGTGAGGTTGCATATGGACGGTCATAAAATCAAATTCGGCGAAAAGTTATCCAAAGGGATCATCAACCGGAGTTTTATTATCATTGTACTGTTGGTGCTGCAGGTTCTTCTTCTCGGCGTGAGCTTCGCCCTGCTTACCCAATATATCCATTACATCTATCTGATCAATCTGCTACTGAGCCTGTTTATCGTCGTTTATATTGTCAACAGGCAGGAATGCCCCGAATTCAAAATCGCATGGCTGGCGTTCATGTGCCTGCTGCCGGTCTTCGGCATCCTTTACTATTTGTTCATCGAATTGAACCCCAAGCAAAAGCGGATTGTCGCCAACATCCATCAAGTCATGGAGAATACCAATCATCTGCTTGACGCGGACGAGTCTGTGGCGGACAACGTGACGGCATGCGCTCCGGCCTACGCCGGACTCTTGAACTTTCTAGGCAACCAAGGCCCTTATCCTGTCTACGACAACTCGGAGGTGGAGTATTACGACGATGGAAAGAAAGCCTTCGAGGCTGTCAAAGCCGCGCTCCGAGGTGCGAAATCATACATTTTCATGGAATACTTCGTCGTTTCGCCCGGCGAGCTCCTGGATGAGGTCGTCGAAATTTTAAAGGGGAAGGCTGCCGAAGGGGTGGATGTCCGCCTCATGTACGACGGACTTTGCCACGCCAAAACCCTTTCATACAGTTTCCCCAAGCAGATGCGGGAGTATGGGATAAAAGTCAACGTGTTCCAGCCGTTCAGCCCATTTCTCTCGTCAGACCAAAACTATCGCGACCACCGAAAAATCACTGTCGTCGACGGAGAGAGGGCATTTACAGGGGGATTCAACCTTGCGGATGAGTATGTGAACTTCACCAATCCCTTTGGACATTGGAAAGACGTGGCCATCGGCGTGACCGGCAAAGCGGTTCAGACCTACACTTTGCTCTATCTGCAGAATTGGCATTTGGATGGATTGAAAGAAAAGGATGAGTGGGAAAATTATCTCCAAAAATCCCACGTGGTTATGATGGACAACCAACCTGAATGCGGTGCGGGTTATGTGGCCCCGTATGCAGATTCGCCAAACGTCAGCAACGAGATTGGGGTGACGGTTTATGCCGGCATTCTCGATCAGGCGAAGGATTACGTTTGGATCATGACCCCTTATTTGATTTTGGGGAGTGACATTCTGAAGGCGCTCACCTTTGCGACAGGCAGGGGAGTCGATGTGAGAATCGTCATTCCACATATTCCGGACAAAAAAATCCCATTCATCATCGCCAAAAGTTTTTACCCCCAGCTCATCAAAGCGGGTGTGAGAGTGTACGAATATACCCCAGGATTCGTCCATGCGAAAGTGTTCGTCTCTGACGACCGGGTCGCCACAGTGGGTTCCTACAACCTGGATTACCGAAGTTTTTATCTGAATTATGAGGTGGGCTCCCTCTTGATAGACAGCCCGGTGATCGGTGATATCAGGGAGGATTACAAGAATACATTGGGCCAGTGCCGGGAAATGGGCATTGCGGATTATGAAGCATTGCCGCTTGGCACTAGAATCGTCGGAAAAATCTTGCGGCTTTTCAGCCCGCTTTTATAGGGGGTGCCATCCCAAGGCAAATTCGGTATTTGCGAAGTCCAATAAAAAGTGTTGACAAACCGTTATCGACAGGTTATAGTATACTAAATCGATAGGAATTGTTTCAATAAGAAATGCGATAGTACCAATGTTGCGAAGAGAGGTTCATATGAAAGTATTAACAAAAGCAAGATATGGGCAAGAACCCCAGGACCGCTATTTGATGGCGATGCGACCGTCCCAAACGACGGTTTGGGACGTAATTGCAGAAAAGATAAACTAGATGGCGGCAATTTTTTTACCTATAAAACCTAGTAAAAAGATAAGAATTATAGTAATTCAATGACTGAAATAAAAGGAGTAAGTAAAATGAGCAACAAACAATTGAAATTCGACACCCTGCAGGTTCATGCAGGACAAACACCTGACCCAACAACCGGATCCAGAGCAGTTCCCATATATCAGACCACTTCTTATGTGTTCAAAAACGCCGAGCATGCGTCCAACCTATTTGCGCTCAAAGAATCCGGCAATATCTACACTCGAATCATGAACCCGACAAACGATGTGTTTGAACAAAGGGTTGCTGCCTTAGAGGGAGGCGTTGCCGCACTGGCTGTAGCATCCGGTTCCGCCGCAATCAATTATGCGGTGCTGAATATCGCAGGCGCCGGGGATAATATTGTATCTGCCAGTACTCTATACGGTGGGACATACAACTTGTTCCACTACACTTTGCCAAAGCTGGGCATCGACACAATCTTTGTTGATCCGGACCAACCTGAAAATTTCAGGGCTGCGATCAATGACAAGACCAAGGCTGTTTATATCGAGTCCATTGGAAACCCAGGCATCAACATTGTCGACATCGAAAAAGTGGCTGCCATCGCCCATGAGAACAGCATTCCACTAATTATTGACAACACATTTGGAACGCCATATCTGATTCGCCCCATTGAGTTCGGCGCCGATATTGTGGTCCATTCAGCAACGAAATTCATTGGTGGCCACGGAACGTCCATTGGAGGAATCATAGTGGATTCAGGAAAATTTGATTGGAAATCCAGCGGCAAATTCCCCGGTCTGACCGAACCCGATCCCAGCTACCATGGCATTCAGTATGTGGACGCGGTGGGACCCTTGGCCTACATCGTCAAGGCAAGAGTGCAATTGCTGCGGGACACCGGAGCGGCGGTCAGCCCATTCAACTCGTTCCTTTTCCTGCAAGGATTGGAAACACTTTCCCTGAGAGTCGAAAGGCATGTCTCCAATGCAAAGAAAATCGCCGATTTCCTAAACACCCATCCGGCTGTGGCCTGGGTCAATTACCCTGGTCTTCCCGGAAACAAATACAATAGCCTGGCAGATAAATATTTTCCAAAGGGCGCCGGTTCCATTTTCACCTTTGGCATTAAAGGCGGCTTTGACGCAGGCATCAAGTTTATCGACAGCCTGGAGATATTCTCTCAGGTCGCCAACGTTGCGGATGCCAAATCCTTGGTCATCCATCCGGCCAGCACCACCCATTCCCAGCTGTCCGAGCAGGACCAAAAGGATGCAGGGGTGACGCCGGATCAGATCAGACTTTCCATTGGCATAGAAGATGCCGAGGATTTGATTGACGATTTGGAGCAAGCCTTGAAGCAAGCAGCTGCGTTTTAGGAATCATGGAAATTCAACAAAAATACGATGCTCTGCGAAAAGAAATATATCGGTACGGAAGTGTCATAGTGGCTTTTTCAGGAGGAGTGGATTCGTCCTTCCTCCTGAAAGTAGCCCAGGACGTGCTGGAAGACAAAGTCATTGCCATTACGGCGGAGTCTTCTACCTTTCCACAACGGGAAGCTGAAATTTGCAAAGCATTTACAAAAAAATATGGCATACGCCATCAGTTGATTACATCTGAAGAACTGTCGGTAGACGGGTTTTCTGATAATCCTGTAAATCGATGCTATCTATGCAAAAGAGAGCTCTTCAGGAAAATCAAAGAAATATCAACTTTGCAGAACATTCCTGTGGTGCTGGAAGGATCCAACTACGATGATTTGGGAGACTTCCGGCCGGGCAGACAGGCGGTAATGGAATTTGGGATTCAAAGCCCGTTGCTATCCTCTTGTCTCACCAAACAGGAAATCAGAACCCTGGCCAAAGAAATGGGACTTGATTGCTGGGATAAACCAGCCTTCGCCTGCCTTTCCTCCCGATTTCCCTATGGTGTGGAAATCACCCTGGAACGGCTTGGTATGATAGACAAATCGGAAGAACTATTGATTCAAATGGGTTTTCGTCAGGCACGGGTAAGGTTTCATCAGGAGGTGGCTAGAATTGAAAAACACGAAGAAAAAATTATTGAAATTATGATT
>Ga0183100_1000405_pt1 | contig 37266 bp, 36 predicted proteins | sample Biomet2_FD_127789 | JGI IMG/M metagenome (GOLD analysis project Ga0183100, IMG submission 127789) | Microbial communities from bioreactor (seeded with anoxic lake sediment) at LBNL, California, USA - Biofuel metagenome 2 | ecosystem: Engineered > Bioreactor > Anaerobic > Unclassified ... | reverse complement strand
TCAGCAGCCAGATGCATGGAGTCCACAGAATGGATCATATAGACTTTATCTATGATTTGCTTCACTTTGTTGGTTTGAAGATGCCCGATGAGATGCCAGCGCACAGGATCCACTTTATCAAATTTTTCAAGAATCTCCTGTACTTTATTTTCTCCGATATCGGTTGTGCCATGGCTGATTGCGGTGTTTATCTCCTCAACGCTTCTGGTTTTGGTCACAACTACAAGCAATACATCATCGGGTATGGTCGCTTTGATATCGTTCAAGTTTTTTACAATGTTATTCATATTATAAATTCGCCTCCGGATTTTTTAGTACTTCATCATACACTCTAACCGTCTCGACCGGCAATCCTTTGTCGTCGTAGTAGACTTCTTCCTGAACCAATGTATTCTTGCCGTCGGTTGCAATGGTTCGTACTGGTTTAAAAATGTAGTCGCCAATTGTGTTTTTGATATAGACGCCCACCACACCGTCCTTCGTCGTCAAAGCGCTGTTGCTGATGAGAAGGCCCTGTTGGTCCGCCAACAGAATATCCGCATCGACTTTTCGTTCGGTGGCGAAATTCTTGTAGTAACGGTCTGTCTTGAGAATCACCATAAAATGATCGCCGTCGGCCACCAGCTTTTCGATGGTTGCCTTCACTTTCCCACCAGGTAATGTGACCGAGATTTTGGATCCGGTTTGGTATTTGCTTACCTGATCCGTTTCAATCCAGAAAATCAAATACCAAAACGAGCTGTCCGATATTTTGTATATTGGTTCACCTTTCAGGGTTGTTGTCCGGGCTAAGTCCGTTTCTTTGATTGGTAACTTTGATACGTACTTGTAGGTCAGTTTTGTCATTTTTTGGGGAGTGAAAACACCCTCGTAACCATCAATGGTGGTGCTGAACACACCGCGCATACCCGCGGTGAAATGCTCATCCACCTTTAGGTTGTCCCCTAGCTTGTCTATCAAATCCTGATACTTGGATTTTCCTTGTTCATTGTCTCCAGATGAAGCATTGGTGCCGGTAAAATCCAGCACCTTGGATCCTTTCTTTATCAAAGATCCTTCTTCTGCTTTGTATTTGATTTGCCCCGCTCGGGGTGCGCTATAGACGATTTCATCCCTAACGAGATAACAGACAATCTGCTCTTGCACTTTCAGTTCCCCATAGCGTAACGTTTCGGTTCTCGTCAATGCGCCGGTGAGGAAAGGAACGATCTCTATCACAACATATAGTGTGACCAGAGCCAGAATAAATATATATATTGTTCTTTTTTTGGGTTTTGGCATAATCACCCTCCGCCCCTATTCTACATCATGTCTATAATTTTTTCCATTATTTTTCGTTGTTCTTTGGTAAGGTTCCCGGCCTTTTTGATATAAGCTTCAAATAAGTCAGGGCGCCGTTCTTTTGTCAGCAAAAGAGATTGCTCAAATTGCCACAAACCGATTAATTTGTGGTTTCCGTTGACAAGCACTTCGGGCACTTCCATTCCCATGTAAGTTCTTGGCTTTGTATATTGTGGATATTCCAACAAGCCGGAGTAGATGGACTCCTCCTGGTGGGATTCCTCGTTTCCCAATGTACCCGGCAACATTCTTGCCACTGCGTCAATCAAGACAATTGCAGCTGGCTCTCCTCCGGTCAGCACATAGTCGCCAATCGAGATTTCTTCGATTTCCCAACCTTCCAAAACCCGTTCGTCGATTCCTTCATAATGACCGCACAAAATGACCAGTTCAGCCAGATTGGACAGTTCTTCAATTTTATTTAGGTCAAGAATGGATCCTTTTGGAGACATATAGACAATTTTTTTTCCTTTTGCTTCCACCGCGTCAAGGCAACGAAAAATTGGATCGGCCATCATGACCATCCCTGCGCCCCCGCCAAAAGGGGTGTCGTCCACTCTATTATGTTTATCCAACGTAAAGTCCCGGATGTCTGTCACATGTACAGACAATACCCCCCGCTGGATCGCCTTGCCCAGAATGCTGCTATGAATTGTCCCCTGAAACATCTCCGGAAACAGACTCAACACTTCAATCTTCATACATCCCCTCGATCAAATCCACCAATACAACTTGTGCTTTTTCGTCAACGCCCACAAAAAATTGATCCACGGCCGGCACCAGAAACTCTCCACCCCCGGTTTTTTTGATGACAAACAAATCTTGAGCACCATTGCTTCGAACATCGATAAGCACTCCCAGTCTGCCACGCGTTCTGTCTTCCACTGGGAAGCCGATGATGTCTTTCACGTAATAAGTGCCTTCGGGCAGTTTTTCCAACTCATCCTCGCTCATCCACAGGTCTTTTCCTTTGATGGTTTCTGCCTGAGTGCGATCGTCCACCCCTTCCAATTTCAATATCACAAGGTTGGCCTTATATCTCACATTTTCGATGTTGAAAGGCATAGCCTCAATATATATTGATTTCAATTCCTCAAATCGCTCTTTATGTTGGCAGTAAGGATATACTTTCAATTCTCCTCTAAGGCCCACCACATTGGCTATTTGTCCGATCTTAATCTTTTCCATACTTCTCTATGATTCAGGCACATATATCTAAAAAAGACATATGTGCCCGAATATTCCGTTATACAATTTCTACAACTACTTTTTTGTTGGCTTTGGTTGCGGCAGCTTTTACCACTGTTCGCAATGCCTTGGCAATTCTGCCTTGTTTGCCAATGACTTTCCCCATATCCTCAGGTGCAACCTTAAGTTGAAGAACCGTCGTTTGGTTGTCTGTCGTCTCTGTGACTTCGACCGCCTCGGGATGATCCACCAGGGATTTGGCAATGACTTCAACTAATTCTATCATTTGTGTACCCGTTTCCTTTACTGTAAGATGCCGGCTTTTTTGAACAGACTTCGAACGGTATCAGTAGGCTGTGCGCCGTCCTCCAACCATTTTTTTGCTTTTTCGCTGTCCAGTTTGATGTCCGCCGGATCGGTCATGGGATTGTAGTAACCCAGTTCCTCGATGAATCTGCCGTCTCTGGAAGAACGTGCGTCTGCAACAACCACTCTATAAAAAGGTTTCTTGTGTGCACCCATTCTTCTCAATCTGATTTTAACCATTTTTTGTCTCCTCCTAAAATATATATCTTCTTTTATTAAAAACCTCTGAACATCCTTGGCAGTTTTGCGCCGGGCTTAGAGAAGGTTTTCATCATTTTTTTTGCGTCTTCATATCGTTTGACCAAATTGTTGATCTTGCTGACGGGTTGTCCGCTGCCTGCGGCGATCCGCTTCCTTCGGCTGGCGTTGAGCAGTGATGGTTCCCGCCGTTCTTCGTTGGTCATTGAATGAATGATGGCTTCCATCTGTCGAAATTCTTGCTCGCTTTTGTCCAGATCGACACCTTTCATTTGTTGGGTGCCGGCGCCAGGAATCATTTCGAGCATCTTGGCGATGCCACCCATATTTTTGATCTGACCGATTTGTTCAAGAAAATCTTCTAAGGTAAACTCATTTTTGCGCAGTTTCTTTTCGAGTTTTTCGGCTTGTTCCTTGTCGAAAGTCTCTTCGGCTTTCTCGATGAGCGACATCATGTCGCCCATGCCAAGGATCCGACTGGCCATCCGTTCAGGGTGGAAGGGCTCCAGGGCATCGAATTTTTCACCGGTTCCAATGAATTTGATGGGTTTTCCGGTGACCCGTCTGGTGGACAATGCCGCGCCGCCTCTGGCGTCTCCGTCCAGCTTCGTCATAATGATTCCGTCAATTCCCAGTTTTTCGTTGAAGCCTTCTGCCGTATTGACGGCATCCTGGCCGGTCATTGCGTCGACCACCAATAAAATTTCATGGGGTTTCACAGCTTTTTTGATACGGTCAAGTTCTTCCATCAGGTCTTCATCAATCTGCAAGCGTCCGGCTGTGTCGACAATAAGGACGTCGAAGCCTTTTAGTTCAGCTTGTTCCATGGCTGCCAATGCTATTTTTTCGGGTTGCTTGCTGTCCCGCATGGTAAAGACCGGTGTATCCACGGCTTTGCCTACCACTTCCAATTGATCGATCGCCGCGGGCCGATAAATGTCACAGGCACAAAGCATTGGCTTTTTACCGTTCTTTTTTAGGTATTTGGCCAGTTTGCCACAAGTGGTGGTTTTGCCGGTTCCTTGAAGCCCAACCATCAGCAGGACCGTGAATCCTCTTGGCGAATAGGTCAGTTTGCTGTTGACCCCACCCATCAATTCCGTCAGTTGGGTTTGGACAATCTTGATGACTTGCTGGGCCGGCGTCAAACTTTGGAGAACATCGGCACCCAAGGACTTTTCTTTGACAGACGCGACAAAATCTTTGACAACTTTAAAATTGACATCGGCTTCCAATAATGCAAGGCGGACTTCCCTCATCGCTGTGTCTATATCCGCCTCGGTCAGAGACCCTTTGCCTTTCAGCACCTTGAAAGTGCTTTGAAGTTTTTCGGTTAATCCTTCAAATGCCATTCTTTTCTCCGTTATTCACTCAAGTGATCCATAATTTCTTTTACCTTCGACAACTGTTCCACCAGATAGGTGTTGTTCCGGTTTTGTTCCACCATAATGGCAAGTAAACGGTCAACTGTCGACAGTTCGGTCTTTGTTTGTTCCAATTTGGCGACCAACCCAAGTTTTTTTTCATATTCCAGCAGGGCATGCTCGGCGTTTTTGAGGGTATCATGCACCCCCTGCCGTGAAATCCCAAATTCCTCAGCGATCTCAGAGAGAGAAAGATTCTCCTCGTGGTACAATTTCATCACCTCCTGCTGACGCAAGGTGAGCAGGGCTCCATAGAAATCATATAGCAAACTGAGATGGGCAATGGGATCCAACATGGTCCTCCTTTGTGTTAAGTGCTTTTACTTGACGCCTTACGTACTTTACCACAATTGCAGACAAGTGTCAAGCTTATTTGCTTGTCGGAGACGGGTTTCTTCATAAAAAACACCCTGTCATATGGGCAAGGTGTTTTATGGCTTTATCTGGTTGTGTTGAAGCGGCTGGCATCCTCGTCTACTTGACAATATCGCTGAGATACGCGATGGGCATTTGTCCGTTTTCATCCATCAATTCCATCACCATCGAGATATCGCTGGATGATTTTTTGATGTTTTTGACTTCTCCCAATAATTGTTCAAGGAAACCGGTTGTTGGAGGATTGACATAAACAATCTGACAATTTTGCAGATGTTGCTCTGACTTGAACGTCTCAACCGCTTGATCAAAGGTTTCGATTCCATCGATCAATCCCAATTTTTGGGCTTGTTTTGCTGTGTATACACGTCCGTCCGCCAATTTCTCCACCTGCGGTATGGTCATGTTCCGTCCTTCCGCCACAATTGATACAAATTGGTCATACGCTTCGTCCACCAACGAATGGAGGATTTTTAGCTGTTCGGGGGTCAAGGGATCCGTATAACTCCCCATCGCTTTATTTTTACCGGCAGTGATTGTGACCGTCTTGACACCGTATTTCTCCAAAAGGCCGGAGATATCGTAATAGGTGCCCATGGTCACACCGATGGACCCGGTCCAACAGTTGCGGTTGGCGATGATCTTGTCCGCCGACGAGGCGATATAATAGCCCCCGGACGCCGCCATGGATCCCATATATACATATACAGGTCTGCCTGTTGTTTTTTGATATTCCCTGATTTTTAGGTATAGTTCGTCGCTTTCATAAACACCGCCGCCTGGTGAATTGATGTAAAGCAGCAATCCTTTGTTGGTGTTGTTGGATATAGCCTGATCGATGCTGTCCAGCGTAAACTGGTGATCATACCCGGTGGATTCCGACAATACACCGCCTGATGTGGTGGAAGTAATCACTCCATCGACAGTGATCACAGCGATATGGTCCTTGTCGACGCCACTATAGTCCACATAATCGTTGTCGGAGTTTCCGGAATAACCGACCATTTCCTCCAACACCCCGGACATCCGGTCAGCCATTATTTTGCAACCGCCACCAATCAGCGCGATACCGATAATAATCGCGCCAATGATCAACAATGGCTTGTTCCATTTTCTTTTTCTAATTGGCTCCGGTGCCGGGGACGTTTCTGGCAATGGAGTACCATCCATATGTTCCATCATTATACCGCCTTGCTATCAATTTCTTCCCGACATTTTGTCAGAAAGTCCAAAATTGTCATTTCGCCCAACTCTCCCACTTTGGAAGATCGAACCGTCAGCGTTCCCGCCTCCACTTCGCGTTCGCCGATGACACCGATATAGGATACCCTTTCATTTCTGGCTTCTCTTAGTTTATATCCAATCTTTTCATTGCGGCAGTCCAATTCAACACGCAGACCCCCTTCTTCCAGGCGTTTTGCCGCTTCTTCGGCGTAGGCGTTGAATTTTTCCGTCACCGTCAACAATTTGACCTGAACAGGTGCCAGCCATAAGGGGAATTTTCCGGCGAAATGTTCTGTCAAAATCCCAATAAATCGTTCAACGGAGCCAAAAATAACTCGATGGATCATGACAGGTCGATGCTTTTCTCCATCCGCGCCAACATAAGTGATGTCAAATCGTTGCGGCATCTGAAAGTCCAGTTGAATGGTACCGCACTGCCAGGTTCGACCAATGGAATCCTCCAAATGAAAATCCAGTTTGGGACCGTAAAATGCACCGTCCCCCTCGTTGATCACAAAGGGCAAGCCTTTTTCTTCCATGGCTTCCCTCAGTGCGTTTGTGGCGATTTCCCATTCCTCATCCGTCCCCATGGAATCTTCGGGTTTGGTGGACAATTCAATGTGGTATTTGAATCCGAACAAATTATAAACGTAATCAATCATTTTGATGACGGATTTGATCTCGTCTTTGATCTGGTCGGGCAACAGAAAAATATGGGCATCATCTTGGGTGAATGTTCTGACCCTCATGAGTCCATGCAATGCCCCTGAAAGCTCATGACGGTGCACCTGCCCCAGTTCTCCCATTCGTATTGGGAATTCTCTGTAGGAATGCATTTTTCGGGCATAGACCAACATGGCGCCCGGACAGTTCATGGGCTTCACCGCATAATTTTCATCATCGATCCGGGTAAAGTACATATTGTCTTTATAGTGGTCCCAATGCCCGGAGGTATGCCACATTTCTTCGTTCAGAATCAGAGGTGTTTTGATTTCTTCGTATCCGTTGGCTCTATGCAGCTGACGCCAAAAGGTTTCCAGCTCGTTTCGAATCACCATACCCTTGGGTAGAAAGAAAGGAAATCCGGGGCCTTCTTCATAAATGGCGAATAGATCCATCTCTTTTCCAATTTTTCGGTGATCCCGCTTTTTGGCTTCCTCAATACGTGTGATATATTCATCCAATTCCTCCTGGGAGGGAAAAGAGGTTCCATAAATTCGCTGAAGCATTTTTTTGGATGAGTCGCCGCGCCAATATGCCCCTGCCACACCCGTCAATTTGACTGCCTTGATCGAACCGGTGCTGGCCATATGCGGGCCGGCGCACAAATCCACAAAATCTCCCTGCTGGTAAAAGGACAAGGCCACGTCTTCGGGAAGGTCTCTGATCAGTTCGACTTTATAATCCTCCCCCAACGCTTCCATCTTCATGATGGCTTCTTTCCGTGGAAGTTCGAATCTTTCCAACGGCAAATTAGATTGGATGATTTTTTTCATTTCCTTTTGGATTTTCAGCAAATCTTCCTCTGTGATTTTGTGTTCCATGTCGATATCATAATAAAATCCATTATCGATGGATGGGCCGATCGCCAATTTTGCTTCGGGCCAAATGCGTTTGATGGCCTGCGCCATGATGTGCGATGTGGTATGCCGATACGCATCCCGAATATTTTGGTCGCTAAAATCTATCTTTGCCATTCTGTCTCCTCCATTGCTAAATCAATCAACCGATCGATTAAATCAGAATAACCAACCCCGCCGGCTTCCCAAAGTTTTGGATACATGCTGATTGTTGTGAACCCCGGCATGGTATTGATTTCGTTGAAAACCAAAGTGCCATTCTCTTCCAAGAAAAAATCAACTCTGGCCAGGCCTCTGCAGCCCATTGCTTCATATATTTTCACTGCCGTCTCCTGAATTTCATGGATCTTGCTTTCTGAAAGATCTTTGACAATTTCAGTGCGCGACGTGCTGTTGATATATTTCGCCTCGTAGTCGTAAAACTCATTGGATGCAATGATTTCACCCACCAGAGACGCCTGGGGTTTACGGTTGCCTAGGATAGCCACTTCCAGTTCTCTGCCTGAGATGCCCTCTTCCACAAGTATCTTGTGATCTTCCTTGGCTGCGATGCGAATCCCATCAAAAAGTTGAACCGAATCCCAAACTTTTGATATGCCCACAGAAGATCCAGCATTTACTGGCTTTACAAACAATGGAAAACGTTGCTGCAAAACATTGCAGATGTCCCGGATGACTTCAGTCGGCCCTGAGGCGAAACGATATCTGTCTGTCGTGGCGTATGCCGCCTGTCTGATTCCGGTTTTATCGATGATGCTTTTTGTGACAGCTTTGTCCATGCATGCGGCGGAAGCTAAAACTCCTGAACCGACATAAGGTATGCCGGCCAGGTCCAAAAGTCCCTGCAACGTGCCGTCTTCGCCGTATTTGCCGTGGAGAACCGGGAAAACGCAATCCACCGGCAGACTTTCGCCCAAAATGGTTCGGATGCCCGGTTGGGTCCGGTCGGGTGAAAGCACACCGCCTCTATTTCCACTGCTGTGTACCCAACTGCCATCAGCGATTTGTTCCGGCGTGGCTTGTGTGAGAATCCACCTTCCAGCTTCGGTTATCCCTACTGTAAGGAGATGAATCCTGTCCCTGTTCATGTGGTGAAGTATCGAAGCTGCCGATAGGCAGGATACGTGGTGCTCCGAAGATTGTCCCCCAAAAAGCACCAGTAAATTAAGTTTTTGTTTCATGATCGCTTTTCCTCAGTCCTAATGTTTTTTCATATTCGGCGATGGCGCTGTCAATGTCGGCGTCGTAAACCAGTTTGCCGCTGCGTATGACAATGCCCCGTTTGCAAAATTCTCTGGCGGTATTTCCCGAATGTGTCACAAACAAAAATGTCACCCCATCCTTCGCCATGATTTCCGCAACACGTTGTTTGCACTTCGCTTTGAAGGCAGCATCTCCGACACTCAGCGCTTCATCCACAATCAGAATATCTGTTTCGATATTGGTGCTGATGGCAAACCCCAGTCGGGCTTTCATCCCGCTTGAGTACGTCCGCACCGGTTGGTCGATATATTCGTTCAATTCGGCGAAGTCAATGATCCGATCTTCCACTTCTTTTATTTCTTTGGTTTTCAAACCAAGCAGCTGGCCTTTGAGATAAATGTTTTCTCTGCCGGTGAATTCCGGGTCGAATCCAGACGTCAACTCCAGCAGGGCGCTCACTCTGCCGTTGACAACAATCTCACCGGACGTGGGATAGGCGACACCTGTCATCATTTTGAGTATTGTCGACTTCCCTGCCCCATTGCTGCCGATCAAGGCGACGGATTCGCCTTTCATCACTTTAAATGAAACATTGTTCAGCGCCACCTTCTGCCGGCCCTTGACCTTTTTCGTGAAGAGTGACATGATTCGTCTTTTGTCGCTTTTATACAATTTATATTTCTTAGTGACTTTTTTAAATTCAATCACAGGTTTTTCAATCATTTCCATATGAAATCTTCTCCTATAGCACGTCTGGCAAATCTCTCTTTGCCTTTTTGTAAACCCAAACAGCCAGCACCCAGATGAATATCAGTTCGCAAAGGAATATCAGCAATCTGGCGGGATGTTCAAAAAACCAAACTTTGTACAGCATGCTGTCTCTGTAGCCGCTGACAATATAAGTCACCGGATTGAACGCCAATATGTTCTGAAGCCATTCTTTGTCCTGGAGTCTTGGTGTCTTGGGGTCCCACATTATTCCCGAAAGCCAAAATATAGCCGTGCTGAAAGTCCGCACCAAGTTCAGGAAATCCTTGCTCAATGAAGCCAACGTCGCTGAAAGCAACGCCCAGCCTGTCCCCATCAAAAACATGAGCAACATGTAAAATAGCAGTTGTAGATAATATACATCCGGCATGTTTCCATAAAACATATAAATAATTACCACCAGTATCAGCAACCCTACATGTACCCAAAGTTTGGAAATGCTCACGAATGTCGGTATGGTTGCGACCGGAAATTTCAATTTTGTGATTAAATACTTGTATCGGCGCATTGAATTCGCGCCTTCCTTCCAGATATCGCTGATATAAAACCAAGCAACCATGCCAGCAAGAAGCCACTGGAAAAAAGTGAAACCGTCAGGGCCTTGTCGAACACGCAATCCAACTGAAAAGGCAAACCAAAATACAAATAATGTTACTGACGGACGTATGATGGCCCAGGACCACCCCATCGCAGATCCGCTATAGGTTTGTTTCAAATCGGAGACCGCCAACTTGAATATCTGAGTACGCCAGGTGAAATGGTCCTTGACAATATTGATAAACTCGGACATTGTTACTGTACTCCTGTCTTTTGAATGATGGCCTCACTGATTGATCGCACTCTGTCAGTAGGCACATAATTGGACTGATGAAAGATTTTTTCGTGCAATTTTGTGACGTTTGCCGCCAAGTTGACCGGTGGTCCGTACCACACACCGTCGATGGTCGCGCCTGCAGTCTCATAAGGCCACCCCGTTCCCTTTTCCATCTTATATTGGGTGGCGTCCATCATCATTTTCATCATGGACTTGGGTGTGATGCTGGTGGATACTTCAGGCAAAGTTTTATCCATTACCGCAAAAAGCTCTTTGATCTTCATGGTTTTTGCCTTGGCAAACGCCGCTTTGACGGTGTTTCGCATACGCTCTGTCCTCTCATAGTCGCCATTGCCCACTTTTCTGATTCTGCAGTAAGTCACCGCTTGAACGCCGTTGAGCACCTGTTTTCCCGGGCCTTTCAACTTGGTCGGATCCCCCTCAAGCGATTTGTTGGTGTCCTTGATGTACTTGTTGATTTCGCTGACTTCGTAATCCTTGACGTTTATGGTCAATCCACCCATTGCATCGACGAAATCGGCAACTGAATACCAATTGACCTTTACGTAGGATTTGATGTTCAGGTCCATATTTCGGTTGAGTGTTCGTATTGTATTGACAGGACCGCCATAGACGTACGAATGGGTCACTTTGTCCAGGCGATGGACATCTTCCCGCTCCTCCAAATCCAGCATGGTATCCCGATAAACGGATATCAGCCTAAAAGCACCTGTATCCTTGTTGATGCTGACGATGATGATCGCATCGGCGCGTGTGGTGGATTCGTCCTCGCCTCTTCGCGCGTCAATGCCAACCAACAATATATTCTGATAATCGGATAGCGCTTTATCCACGTTCGGGTCGATATCCAAATCTTTTTTACTCAAATCCACATATTCCACTTTTTCAAGTTTTGCCAAGACTTTGTCATAGGCTATTTTTGCCACAGCCGCTCCGGCTCCCAGAATGGCTACAAGAACGATCAGGGTAATCGCAAGTCCCTTTTTCCAGTTTCGCTTTTTTCTTCTCTCGTTTCTCATACAGTTACCTTTCAGACGCTCTCTTCACAAAATCTCCCGCGGCTTTTTGTACGTCAGGTTGGCCAAAGATTGAAGAACCTGCCACAATGATGTCGGCGCCAGCATCCAAAACCTGGTCTACATTATCAAGTGTGATTCCTCCATCGACTTCTATCTCGAAAGACAATCCCTTGTCATGACGAACCTGGTTCAACACCGCGATTTTTTCGAGAGCCGACGGTATGAATGTCTGGCCGCCAAATCCCGGAAAAACAGACATGATCAGAATCATATCGACTTTTTCTAGATAGGGCATCACGACCTCCACATTCGTGTCCGGATTGATCGATATTCCCGCGGAAATGCTGTACCCATGAATTTTTTTTATCATTTCATCCAGACCGGGGCACGCCTCCCAATGCACTGTGATGAATCGGGTGTTCGGTGTCACAAAATCCGCAACGTATTTTTCTGGAGCCTCTATCATCAGATGGACATCAAACGGAACCGTTGTTTTGTCCAAAAGGCTTTTCATCACCGTGGAACCGAAACTTATGTTTGGGACAAAGTGTCCGTCCATCACATCCACATGAATCAGATGAGCGCCAGCTTTTTCAATCAAACCAACTTGCTGGCCCAATCGGGAAAAGTCCGCGGATAATATTGAGGGTGCTATTTTAGCCATGGTAATCCTTTCAATTCGTTGAGTTCCATCAATAATGCTTTTTTTGTGACACTTCCATGTACTGCTCCACATAGGATGCATATCGGGACGCAGATATTTCCCCAGTCTCCACCGCCAACCGGACACGGCAATCCGGCTCCTTAATGTGGCGGCAGTTGTCATATTTGCATTTACCCCGAAATTGCTGCATCTCGGGGTATAGAAATTGCAATTCTTCAGGTTCAGCTTCCAACACATTGAATGAGGTAAAACCGGGAGTGTCGAAAATCATACCGCCAAAGTCAGTGGTGAAAATTTCCACGTGTCTTGTCGTGTGCTTGCCGCGCCCAGTACGATCACTGACTTCGCCGGTCTCCACGACGGCCTTTGGGTTCAATAAACGAATCAATGTTGATTTTCCAACGCCTGATGGCCCTGCGAAGGCAACCTTCTTGAATTGCAGCAGCGCCTTCAATTGTTCCAAACCTCGTCCCGTCAAGCCACAAATTTGAACAATAGGATAAATACGTCCATAAATGTCATTGAGTTTCTTCAAGTGTCCATTGTTATCCAAGTCAATTTTGTTGACACATAAAATGATTTCAACCCTGTTTTTTTCCGCCATGACCAGAAAACGGTCGAGGGTGGATAGATTTGGTTCCGGATTCGCCACGGAAATCACCACGGCAACCGCATCCACATTGGCGATGGGCGGCCGCACCAGTTGATTTTTTCGGGGCAGAAATTCATAAATCGTTCCGTCTCCCATGGGATTTTCTTCAACAAGCACTTCATCGCCCACCATTGGGATAAAGTCATCTTTTTTGAAGATGCCACGAGCCTTGCAACGATAGATTTTGCTGCCGTCACTCACATAATAAAACCCGCCGATTCCCTTAACAATGATCCCTTTCATACTGGTGGCCCCAATCAAAATTCCACCTTTTTGGTCAATACAACCACGTCATCGAACAAAACTGTGACCGTTCCGGTTCCAACACCTTCAACTTCAACAGTTCCGCTACCGTCGCTTTTATGTCTTTGTTCTCTGGATATTGGCGTTCGCGTTCCATCGCTGTCGCTCACGACGACTGTCAGGTAAAACACTTCCGATTTGGCGTCGTCATAACTGATATCAAAGGAAATCACAGAGGGCCCGCTGCCACCGCATACTTTGATGTCGATTGATGAGCCTTTCGCCAACATAAAGCCAGAATCATATTGCTGCTTGATGACCTGCCCTAAATCATATTCGTTGCTGTCGCCATACGCGACCTCCCCGACCACAAATCCGGCATCCTTGATGAGCTGCTTTGCAACTTCAACATCTTTGCCGATCAGATAAGGGACTGCAACTTCTTCTTTGCCCGTTCCATCGCTGACAGTGACATTGATATAGTCGCCGGGAGTCGTCTCATCGCCTCCCTCTGGGCTTTGTGCCGTCACAGTATCTTTTGGTTCGCTGGAAACTTCTGTCTCAACATTACCCAGTTTGAAACCATACTTTTCAATTAAATCCTTCGCCTCCGACAATTTTTTGCCGACGAGATTCGGAACGGTTCCCGCTTCCGCGCCTTTGCATATATTCACAACGACGGTGCTGTTCCTTTTTACTTGACTCCCATTGGCGGGGTTGGAGGATACTACTTCTCCCAAATCATATTTCGAGCTGAAGACCAAATCGCCTTCGGCGATTTTGAGATCCACCTTGTTCAAGGCGGCTTCCGCCTTTTCCAGCGTCATCCCACGCAAATCCGGAACTTCAACACTGGACCCTCCTAAAATTCCTGTTGCGAATCCAGCGGCCACAAACCCTGCAATCAACAACAGCGCCACAATGGAAAACAGCAAAATCATTTTTTTCTTATTTTTCTTTTTGCCGGTGTCCTCCTGTGAGTCAGTCCCCGCACTGTCTTTATCTGGTGTTTTTCCGTCGTTTCCTGTGTTGGGATCCCATCCGTGCAAGCTTGAGTTTCCGACAATTCTAGTCACAAACTCAATATTGTCCAATTCTTTGATCATCTCGTCGGCAGTTGCGAATCTGGCGGATTGAATTTTGTTCGTCGCCTTCATGACGATTTGCTCAATACGTGGTGGAATTCCTCCCACCAATGCAGACGGTGGAATCATCTCTTCATTGATATGCTTCAATGCCACACCCACTGGATTGTCTCCATCAAAGGGCACCTTGCCGGTGAGCATTTCATACATGACAATCCCAAGGGAGTAAATGTCCGATTTTTCATCAACATACCCGCCTCTGGCTTGTTCAGGCGAAAAATAGTGGACAGAACCCATAATGGCCTCTGCGGTCTGGTCGACGATTGTAGTGGTCTTGACCGCCTTTGCGATTCCGAAATCTGTGATTTTGGCGACGCCTTCTTCGGTGACCAGGATATTGTGTGGCTTCACATCCCGGTGGATAATGTTGTGTTTATGTGCGACGCTCAGTCCCAAAGCAATCTGGCGTGTCAAAGCAACGACACGCTTGTAATCCATCGGCGCTTCCTCTTTTATGATTTCGCTGAGAGGCTTTCCTGTGACCAATTCCATCACGATATAGTTGATATTTCCTTCTTTCCCCACATCATATACGTTGACGATATTCGGGTGGGACAAGCTGGCTGCCGCATGGGATTCCTTGCGAAAATTTTCAAGAAATTTGGCGTCATTGACGAATTCCGGTTTTAGGATCTTTACTGCGACATATCGATTGAGCAGCCGACATCTGGCCTTGTAAACCACCGCCATTCCGCCATCTCCGATTTTTTCCAATAGTTCATATCTGCCGGCAATAATCTTGCTACTCATCAGCTTCTCCTCCTCGAATTTTGATGCAAATCACAGTGATGTTATCATGCCCTCCCGCTTTGTTGGCCTCGCTGATGAGTTTTTCAGCCAGCATCGTCATTTGGGTGTCTTCTTTCATGATTTCACTGATTCTTTCGGGCTCCATTTCCCCATACAACCCGTCTGTGCACAACAACAAAATATCCCCATTTTTAAAGTTCGTCTGGTAAAAATCCGCTTCTGTCATTTCCTCGGCGCCCAGCGCCCGTGTAATCACATGGCTTTTATGATGGCCCTTCGCTTCTTTTTCTGTAATGACACCAAGTTTGACAAGAGAGTTCACATAGCTATGGTCTTCAGTGATTTGGAACAGATCCTCCCCACGGAATACATATGCTCTACTGTCCCCAACATTGAGAATATATCCTTTGTTTCTCCTGATATGGCAGACAATCAGCGTTGTCGCCATACCGTGGTTTTTTTCATGTTTACCAGCCAAAGTCATAATATCCCCATTTGCCTTGGCTATGCAGTCCTCAAAATAAAGGCGCAACTGCTGGTCGTCGGACGCAGCCTCCAGGGGATGTGTTTTGATGTAATCCGCCACTGAAGTGACAGCGGTCCTGCTGGCCAATTCACCTGAATTGTTGCCGCCGACTCCGTCCGCAACCATAAAAACCTGCTCTTTTGGCATGATAAAGCAGGCATCCTCATTTTTGCTGCGTTTTATTCCCTTGCTGCTCTTAAATCCGATTGAGTTCATTATCTTTCCACCAAATTGCTGGATTTTCTCATTTTACAGACATAGAAACCATCTGTGCCATGGACATTGGGTAAATACTGCATCTTTTCTTCAATTTCAAAGGCGGAATTCTGACGCAGAAATGCTTTGACCACCCGCTCATTTTCTGCCGGGTTGATGGTGCATGTACTGTACAACAGCACACCGCCTGGTTTGACATAATAGGAAGAAGCGGAGAGGATAGCCAGTTGTTTTGTTGGCAACCCTGCCATTTCATCCCCATATTTCTTGAACTTGATTTCAGGCTTACGCCTAACAACACCCAAACCGGAACATGGCGCATCCACCAATACCCGATCGGCTTTGCCGACCAAAGCCGAATCCACTTTGGTGCCATCCCATGTTTTGGTCTCTATAATTGAGACGCCAAGGCGGTTTGACTCTTTCGTGATGATGTCCAACTTCCGTTTGTAGATATCAGAAGCCACAATTTTACCGATATTATGCATTTTTTCAGCGATCGCCAATGTTTTTCCGCCTGGCGCGGCGCATACATCCACAACCGTCTCTCCCGCTTGGGGATCCAGCTTCTCGACAACCATTTGGGAGGCCTCGTCTTGTACGGAGAACAATCCTTGATTGTAAAACTCAGATTCCAAAAGGAAACTGCCTCTGACATTCAGCGCCAGCCCGCTGTATTTTCCTTCGCTGACTTTGAATCCACGATCGGTCAGCGCCTTGGTCAAGTCTTCTTTACTGGTTCGAAGGGTATTAAGGCGGATTGTCAGTTCCGGTGTTTCATTGCCTGCCTTCAATAATTCTTCCACAAAATCAGTATCATAGGCCTCCAACCAAGTGGAAATCATCCATGGCTCATATGAATATTTTATAGATAGATACTTGATTTCGTCCTCACTGCGATCAGGCAGTTTAATGGCGTATTTTTTACCGATATAAGATCTCAATACTCCATTGATGAAGCCTTCCCTCCCCTTGGCGAATCTCTTCGCCAACTTGACGCTTTCATTCACCGCGGCATATTCAGGTACGGAATCCATTTTTGCCAACTGATACACACCCATCCGTAGAATGTTCAGATCCGACGGTTTCAAGGATTCAATCCCCTTATCCACCAGGTGGTCAATGACATAGTCCAAGAGCAGCTTGTTTTCGAGGACACCGTACACCAACTCACGGATGAAAGGTGTTGAAGTTGGTTTGCCGCAAAGAATCTGATGATTCAAGGCAATATTGGAATAGGATTTTTTTAGCTCGACATCCATCAATGTCAAATAGGCAATTTTTCTGTTTTGATCCATTAGTTTCGCCCCCTTATCATAAACAACCGAACGAGGTTTGCAACGGCTACAGCCAACGCGGCAATATATGTCATCGCTGCGGCGGACAGGACCTTTTTGGCTCCGCCAATTTCTTCTTCGTATACAATCCCTTGGGATTCCAACATGGCCAGTGCCCTTTTGCTGGCATTGAACTCGACTGGCAGTGTGACGGAATGAAAAATCACCACACCTACAAAAGCGACAATGCCAATATTGAAGATCAGATTCCCCTGGGAGTAATATCCCATTTGAATAATTAAAATCCCTGCAATCAGCAAGGGCCATGATAGATATGAAACAAAGTTGATCGGCACAGCTATTGAATTTCTGATCTGCAAAGGAGCATATCGTTGGCTGTGCTGTATGGCATGCCCCGATTCGTGGGCAGCGATGGCGACGGATGCGATGGACGCATCATTATATACTTTGGCTGACAACCTCATGATTTTTTTGGAGGGGTCATAATGGTCCGAAAGCCTCCCGGCGGTCAGTTCAATGGGGACGTCAGAAAGGCCATTGGCATCCAAAATAGCCCTGGCCGCTTGCGCTCCGGTGATTCCTCTCCTATTTCGAACCTTCGAGTAATTGTTGTAAGCGCCGTTTACTTTCGCTTGTGCAATGAATGCAAAAATCATTGCAGGAATCAATATGATAAATGTTGGATCGAATGCGCCAAAATACATGATTTCATTCCTCCGTTCCGCAAGGATTATTTTACTCTAAAATGTAGTTGATTTCAATGTGGTTGCCTCGGATAAACTCCCTTACCGGCATTTTCTTTTTGCCGGGCATCTGGATGTCTGTAACAAGAAGGATGCCCTCGGCGGTTGCGATTTCAATACCACGATCCGATACCGACAAGATTGTGCCTGGTATGGATGTCGTTCGGTTCGAATCCGCCACACCCGCCAGGAATTTCATTTGCATGCCATGATAGATGGCATAGGCGGTGGGCCATGGATTCATCGCTCTGATTTGTCTTTCGATTGCGACTGCGGATTTGGAAAAATCCACGTGTCCATCAGTCTTGAAAATCATGGGCGCAGAAGACGCCTTCTCATGATCCTGAGGTATGCGTGTCACTTCACCGGCTTCAATCAACGGAAGCATGTCCATGAGCAGGTCGGCTCCTGATACCGACAATTCATCATGAAGCATTCCTGCTGTTTTCCCTTCAGTTGTCGTGTTTGTCCATGCCAGCATATCTCCGGAGTCAAGCCCCTCTTCCATCAGCATCAGAGTGACGCCCGTCTGAGTTTCTCCCTCCAGAATCGCCCGCTGTATCGGAGCTGCGCCTCGATATTTCGGCAACAGGGATCCATGGATGTTGATGCATCCTTTGGGTGGGAGTTCCAGAATTTCTTTGGGCAGGATTTTGCCATATGCGACAACAATAATCAAATCCGGCTTTAGCCCCGACAGCAGTCGTAAAAACTCGGAATTATTTTTGATGTGCTGAGGTTGCACCACCGGAATGCCCCATTCTTCGGCCTTTGCCTTGACAGGTGTGGGTTTGAACTTCTCTCCCCTGTCTCTTTTTGCATCCGGCTGGCTTACAACCAATGCGATGTCATGTCCGGATTTGATAAGTTTTTCTAAAGCTGGAACCGCAAATTCAGGTGTCCCCATAAACACGATTTTCATACTGCTGCTTCCTCTTCATCCTCGTAGGATGCCTTCCGAATGTTGGTGGCCTTGTCCGTATACAAAATTCCTTCCAGATGATCGTACTCATGACAAACAATCACCGCGGCATACTCTTCAAATTCATAAACCTTCGTGTTGCCATCAATGTCTGTTGCCCGGAGTTTTACAATCAATGGCCGTTCAACGGTCCCCACGTATCCGGGTACGCTGAGGCATCCTTCGTCTCCAACCTGACTACCGTCCTGGGACAGTATTTCGGGGTTTATGAAAACCATTGGCGTTTCATCCTCATCCGGGAAAGGAGTCGCCAGAAATATCCTTTTAAGTATGCCGACCTGGGGCGCCGCGATGCCGACGCCATGTCCCTCGCGCATGGTATCCGCCATATCCTCAACCAAGGTTTTGATCCGTTGGTCAATTTCGGTTACCGTGCGGGCGGTTTTTCTTAAAATATCATCTCCATCTTTCACTATGTTTCTTAGAGCCATTTTTAACTCCTCCAAATACTGTATGGGTTTACATCAATCGATATGGTATATCGGCATTTTTTGCCGGTGTTGTTCATTTCTTTCAGTTTTTCCAGGGCACCCATATATGTGTTTCTTTGCCCCGGGGGGGATTTGATAATCATGTGATATTTATAGCTTTCTTGATCTTTTGATTTCCCACCGGATTGTGGCGGGAAAATCCTTTCTTCCCTGTCTCCGTCCATCAGCGCTTTCAGTTCGTTCATCCAGAGGTCCGCGGCTCTACGCGCTTCTTCCTTCTCACTGGATTCGAAGGTCACCTGCACAAGATCCGAGAAAGGTGGATACTCCAGATATTCCCTCAACTTGATTTCAGTTTCATAAAAACGCTTGTAGTCCTGAGACCCTGCAGCCTCTATGGCATAATTTTCGGGGGTATAGGTTTGTATGACGACCTGTCCTGGCTCATCGCCTCTGCCAGCCCTTCCGGCCGCTTGGGTGATCAGTTGGAAAGCCCGCTCCGCCGAGCGAAAATCCGGAATATGTAGGGTCACATCCGCTGAAATGATCCCCACCAGTCCGACGTTCCGAAAATCCAATCCCTTGGCGACCAGCTGCGTGCCAATCAGGATTTGGATTTTATTCCGTCCAAATTGGTCCAATATGCTCTCCATACTGCCTTTCTTGCGAATGGTGTCCAGATCCAGCCTGGCGGTGGTTGCCTGCGGGAAAAGGGTTTTTATCGTTTCATCAACTTTTTCCGTTCCAGTTCCGAAAAATTTGATATACCGACTGGAACAGGACGGGCAAACTTTTGGAACCGGTTCGCTGTATCCACAATAATGGCAGCACATTTTGTTGGTTTCTTTGTGGTATGTCAGTGATATGCCACAACGGCTGCACCTCGCGACGTATCCGCAGGATCTACAGGATAAAAAGGTCGCATATCCGCGACGGTTGAGAAAAAGTATAATTTGTCGTCCTTTGGAGAGGGATTCCGTCATATGGTCGAACAACGCCCTGCTGATGATGGATTTGTTTCCCTCTTTCAACTCTTCCCGCATATCGACTGTTTCCACAAACGGCAAAGGGACTTTGTTGTATCGTTCTTTCAATTCTATTCGTTGGTATAAATTTTCCATCCCACGATATGTGGACACCACAGATGGCGTCGCACTGCCCAGCACCACTACGCCTGACCAGTAACCGGCCCTTTTTATGGCGACTTCAACAGTATCGTACTTTGGCGTCATGTCTGATTTGTAAGTGGACTCATGCTCTTCATCCAAAACTATAATGCCGATGTTTTCAAGGGGAGCGAATACCGCAGAGCGTGCACCGATCACTATTTTGACCTTTCCGCTCCTGATTCGAATCCATTCATCGTATCTTTCCCCAAGTGATAGTTTGCTGTGCAGCACAGCAATATTCTCATATCCGAAACGACCGATAAAACGGTCAATGATTTGCTTTGTCAACGAAATCTCCGGCACCATCATAATGGCCGTTTGTCCATCTTTCAGGCACTGGTCGATGGCCCTCATGTAAATTTCAGTTTTGCCGCTGCCGGTGATGCCATGGAGTAAAAATATTTTAGTCTTGGCGGACTTTCTGCCTTCCTGAATGATGGCCAATCCATTTTTTTGTTCATCGGTCAATTGTTCAATCGGTTGACTTTCGCCAAGGTGCCCGCGAAACGGCTCTCTGGTTTTTCCACGTTTGGAAGGAGTGCCGGTTGGCGTGAAAAGTCGCACTGCGTCGATGTATTTGCAGGCGACTCTTCTCTTCAACCAAAGAATTGTATTGACTGTTTCTGGGGTTAGACAAATTTCCGAATCGATGGATTCAACGAATTTCAATCCCTTTTTATCACGATCCAGGGTGTCTTTGACATCGAATACGTATGCGACCGTAGGCCTGTTGCCCCTTGCAAATGGAACCAATACCTTCTGACCGACGCAAATATCGTTCTCTTTGCACCCGTATGTATAGAAGGTATCCGTTTGATTGCTTTTGTTATCTATGACCACATCTACGTATTTCATGTCCCCCACTATGTGTGCTAAAGCAAGAAAATGTCATTTTTGCCGCACTCTTCAATCATTTCATCCGGCCATACAGAAACCTGCACTTCGCCGATATGCGCCTTTCTGAGAAAATACATGCAGAGTCGGCTTTGGCCAATTCCACCACCGATTGTATAGGGTAGTTTTCCTTCCAAAATCGCTTTATGGAAAGGCATGCCGCTTCTGTCGGAGGCGCCTTCCGCCTTGAGTTGGCTTGCCATGGATTCTTCGTCCACACGGATGCCCATGGATGAGATTTCGTAGGCAATGCCCAACACATCGTTCCATAGGATGATATCTCCGTTCAGTGACCAGTCGTCATAATCAGGGGCTCTTCCGTCGTGTTTTTCTCCTGATTTCAGTCGGCTTCCGATTCCCTTGATGAAGACCGCACGCTTTTCTTCGGTAATGATGTTCTCTCTTTCTCTAGGCGTTTTGTCCGGATATCTGTCTTCCAGTTCCTGCGTTGTGATAAAGAAAATCTCATTTGGCAATGTTGTCTTCAGTTCGGGATACAATCTGTTGACGTAGTCTCCGAGATTTTTTAGCGCCGCATAAATTGTGTTGACGGTGCTTTCCAAAAAAGCGTCGGTCCTGTCCTCTTTGAGGATTACTTTTTCCCAGTCCCACTGATCAACATAGGCTGAATGAAGGTTGTCCATCTCTTCGTCTCTTCGAATTGCGTTCATGTCGGTATATATGCCATGTCCCGGTTTGATTCCATATTTACCCAAAGCCATTCTCTTCCATTTTGCCAGGGATTGGACTACTTCAACATTTGCTTCGTTCAGGTCCTTCAAGGAAAAGCTGACTGTTCGTTCAACGCCATTCAAGTTGTCGTTCAGGCCGCTTTCCGGCCTTACAAACAAGGGGGCGGTAACTCTTCTCAGGTTCAGGCCGTACGCCAGTTCATCCTGAAAGAAATCCTTGATTTTTTTGATAGCTCGTTGACTCTCCATGTAGTCAATCACCGGTGTGTATTTTTCCGGTATGGTAAGTTGTGACATGTTTTTTTCCTCTCTATTCTTATTATTTTTTAACGTTGTTTGGTTTGGAATAGTCGCAGCCGCAAAAATTCTGACGATACAATCCATATTTCTTCGATAATTGAATGGATTGCTGAAATCCCCCGTTCTTCTTGAAATTGCGATCCAAAAAGCTGATGCCGTACGCCTGGGCCAATTTCCTTCCAATATGGCTGATGGCATCGTAATCCTTATGGGGGCTGACAGTCAGCGTGGTCCCAAAGAAATCAAATCCCAGGGATAATGCGACGCCAGCGGTTTTTTCAAGTCTGAGACGGAAACATTCATTGCACCGTCTTCCACCTTCCGGCTCATTACTGTAGTCGGCGGCCACTTCATGGAAGTGATGCCGATCATATGGGCCCTCCTTAAAATCAATGGTATATTGACAGTCGGGATCCTCATTGATCGCTTTGATCAATGCAATCTGACTAGCCTTGCGGTTGTTATATTCATCTTCATCCGTGATGTTTGGATTATAGAAATAGATCGTTACCTGAAACTCAGATGCCACCTGAAAAATCACCGCGGAGCTACAGGGTCCACAACAACTGTGAAGCAATAAACTGGGCTTTGCGAGACCAGGCTCCATTTTGTCCACAGCGACATATGCCGTCTTGTCGGTATCCGACGGGTTTTGTTGACTCCAAATAGGTTTTGTGATTTTTTGACCGGACATTTTTGTTTTCCTTAACAATAGTTCTTCACTTTATTAAGGAATTATTATAACATATACAATATAAAAGTACCACAGTCTCCAACGGATTTTAAAAGGATTTTCTTATGCAAAAAGACAAACGGGAAATGCCATATCACACCATCGGCCAAGACTTGAAAGACAGATTCAATGGAAAGATTGTCAAGCTTTCTTTGGATGGAGGTTTTACATGCCCCAACAGGGACGGCACAAAAGGAGTCGGGGGTTGCGTCTTCTGTTCTCCCGATGGATCCGGAGAGCTGTCCAGCGATATCCCCCGTCAAATCGAGCTACTTTCAGCCAAATGGCCGGGGGCTGCCGGATATATCGCTTATTTTCAGAGCCATACCAATACATATGGCGATATTAGCAAACTAAAATCTTTGTATCTTGATGCCCTGGCGCATCCCCGTGTGGTCGGTCTGGCAATCGCCACAAGACCGGACTGTTTGCCTCCGGATGTTCTTGACTTGCTGGAGGAAATCAACAAACGGACTTTTTTATGGATTGAACTGGGTCTTCAGACGATTCATGAGCGAACCGCTTTGGCATGCAACAGAGGATATGCCCTGTCTGTTTACGACCAGGCGGTCGCCGAACTTCAAAAAAGGGGGATCCGCGTCGTAACGCATTTGATCTTGGGTCTTCCCGGCGAGTCCCGGGAAGACATGTTGTCTTCAGTACGATATGTGACCAATGACAAAGATCATGTATCCGCAATCTATGGGATCAAACTGCACCTCCTGAATGTTGTCAAGGGTTCTCCCCTTGCAGAAACAAATCCGGATTATCTCCCCTTTTCTTCTCCCGACGACTATATTGATCTGGTCTGCAATCTGCTGCCCTATATTCCCTGGGAGGTGACGATCCATCGGCTCACCGGTGATGTGCCCAGAAAATTGCTGCTGTCCCCGGAGTGGAGTTACAGAAAGCGGACGATACTCAACGGAATCGATCGTGAAATGAATCTCAGAAATTTAAAACAAGGCTGTGAATTGTAGTCGCAACCTTGCCTGATGTTTAAATTCCCATTTATTCTATGCAATTTTTGCGCGGATATCCACACGGGTTCATTTTCCTTCAAACTCCGGACCCAGACGGCCGTCATTATAGTGTTTGCGGCATAGAGATACATACATCTCCATGCCTCCCACAATAATCTGTTGTCCTTCCTTGACAAATTTTCCATCAACAACTCTGGCAACCATTGTTGCTTTGCGTCCGCACCAGCAGATGGTTTTGATTTCTTCGATCTTGTCGGCATAAATCAGCATGTAATAGGAGCCTTCAAACAGTTCATTTCTGAAATCATTCTTCAGTCCATAAGCCAGCACAGGGACATCGCAACTGTCGACAATCTCCACCAGCTCCTGAATGTGGTGCTTTCGGAGGAATTGACACTCATCGATCAAGACACAGTCCACCGGTTCCTTTGCGTTTTCTTTCATGAATACATCCAATAAATTGGTTTGATCTGAAATGGGAAGAGCATCACGTTGAATCCCGATTCGGGAAGAAACAATTCCGACTCCGCTGCGATCGTCAATGGAAGGGGTAAATACCAATACCCTTTTCCCACGTTCCTCATAATTATAAGCCACCTTGATCAGTTCAATGGATTTGCCGGCATTCATGGTGGAATACCGATAATACAGCTGGGCCATCTGTTCCCCTCCTTCTCTTTGCTATCATTCTAAAATAACCCATGAAGAATTGCAATCTTTAATCTTTCACCAGTTTGCACCGCAGGATCAAGGGTGATGCCAGCAACAGGCCGAATCCGGACCCAATCAAAATGTATTGGATTTTGATCACGTCTGCCATAGGACCAAACAAAAGCATTCCCAATGGCATGGATACGGATGCGATGATCTGAACCAGTGAGAACACACGTCCCATCATATTTTCCGAAACGTTCTCCTGTATCAATACTGTGTCAGCCGCGTTGTACGCCGGCATGAAAAGCCCGGCGACCACAAGCACCCCGAGATATGTTCCAAAATTCGGCGCAATTCCCAGCAATCCAAATGTGATGCCAAAAGAAGCGGTGCAGATGAACATAACAAAGAATTTATTGTTGAACGTCCCTCTGACCGCCACATAGATTCCGCCTGCCATCATCCCCAACGTCCATGTGATTTCATTCAATGTCAACCGCCAGACCTCAGGGCCGAACGTACGCTCGACGTACAACGGCGTAAGAAACGCGGCTGGCGTGATCATGACAAATATGATTGCATAAATCACCATCAACCTTAGTAGAAAAGGATGATCTTTTGTATATTTAAGTCCCGCCAGAATGTCACGGAATGCACCGGTATTTTCGGATTCAAATTTCATGCGCCGCTCCGGCAACCTAAGGAAACTCATGAAACCCACTGCGAACAAAGCAGTGACCACATCTGTCAGCAAGGCGAATTCAATACCCAGTGAACCCAACAGAATTCCAGCAACAGCCGGAGACGCCAGAAGTAAAATGGAATTCAAAGTACTGTTGATGCCGTTGATTCTAATAAGTTGATCCGCCGGCACCAATTGGGGCACGATAGCCGAGACCGAAGGCATTTGCACGCCGCTGCCAAAGGATCGTAATGCCGATATGAGTATCAGCAACGCAATGGATTTGATACCCATCCAAAATAGAACAACCAGAAGTAAAGTGGTTGCCGCAATAAACAAATCCGGGAAAATGATAAGCAGTTTCCGGTTGTACCTGTCAGCCCAGACACCTGCAAACAGAGAGGTTAAAATTTGAGGCAGAAATGCGGCGATGGTCACCCCTGTGATCGCGACGCCGGAAGACGTTTCCAGGGTTATATACCAAATGATGGCAAAGGAAGCCACCGATGAACCAAAAATGGAAAATTGCTGACTAATAAGGAAAATTGAAATGTTTTTTTGCCAGGATTGAGGTTTTTGCTGAAAAGTCGGGTCCATTGGGTCCTCCTTTTTTGCACGGATAAAAACGTCTTAAATAGATAAAAACCTTCGGGAAATCCCGAAGGCTTGTTGGTGCCCAGACTCGGAATTGAACCAAGGACACGTAGATTTTCAGTCTACTGCTCTACCTACTGAGCTATCTGGGCATGATGGTGGGCCATCAGGGACTTGAACCCGGGACCTGCCGGTTATGAGCCGGACGCTCTGACCAACTGAGCTAATGGCCCGTGATAAAAAGTGGTCGGGGTGGCAGGATTTGAACCCGCGACCCACTGGTCCCAAACCAGTTGCGCTACCAAACTGCGCTACACCCCGCGGTTTCGAAAATGGCAGGGGCAGTAGGATTCGAACCCACGGCACGTGGTTTTGGAGACCACTGCTCTGCCAACTGAGCTATGCCCCTATGTAGTTATGGCGGAGAAGGTGGGATTCGAACCCACGCGGCCCTTACGAACCCTAACGATTTAGCAAACCGTCCTCTTTGGCCTCTTGAGTACTTCTCCACGTTCCACTGATTTGATTACTGGCGGAGAGGGTGGGATTCGAACCCACGGCCCCTTGCGGAGTCACCGGTTTTCAAGACCGGCTCCTTAAACCACTCGGACACCTCTCCATTCGTGAATTCTGCTACACCCTTAAAAAATTGGTGACCCAGCGGAGGGTCGAACTCCGGACACCTTGATTAAAAGTCAAGTGCTCTACCAACTGAGCTACTGGGTCATGGCTGGGGTAGCAGGATTTGAACCTACGAATGACGGAGTCAAAGTCCGTTGCCTTACCGCTTGGCTATACCCCATCTTTATGAATATTTTGTTGTTTTGGTGAGCCCACAGGGATTCGAACCCCGGACACACGGCTTAGAAGGCCGTTGCTCTATCCAGCTGAGCTATGAGCCCAAATTAGGACATTGGAGCGGATGATGAGAATCGAACTCACGCCATCAGCTTGGAAGGCTGAGGTTCTACCATTGAACTACATCCGCATGAGATGGGTGCAATCACTGCACCCAGTCATTTGGTCATTGGAGCGGAAGACGAGATTCGAACTCGCGACCCTCGCCTTGGCAAGGCGATGCTCTACCCCTGAGCCACTTCCGCAGGGTTGGTGGAGGAGAGTGGTTTCGAACCACTGTAGGCTTAGCCAACGGATTTACAGTCCGCCCCCTTTAGCCACTCGGGCACTCCTCCAGATTGATTTACTGGAGCTGGCGGAGGGAATCGAACCCCCAACCTGCTGATTACAAATCAGCTGCTCTACCGTTGAGCCACGCCAGCGAATGATGTCCGCTCAAGCTCCGAAAATTTTGGCGATCCGGATCGGGCTCGAACCGACGACCTCCAGCGTGACAGGCTGGCATTCTAACCAACTGAACTACCGGACCATTTTGGTGGGCGCTATAGGGCTCGAACCTATGACCCTCTGCTTGTAAGGCAGATGCTCTCCCAGCTGAGCTAAGCGCCCTTGTATCAGAATTTACCTGCTCGACACATTTACTAAATATATAGTATCTCGCCCCAACTGTCAAGCATTTTTGTGCACTTCCGACAGGATTTTTATTGAACCGGATGTAAGGTCTATTAGTGACGACTGAATCTCCACAATTTGGGATTCCGGAAAAAGAATTGTCATCGTCACCACATCGCTGTAGGATACCTCCGTCACTTCAAACATGCCTGTTATGGACATCTGTTCAATCTTTTGGTGATAGGTATAGTCCACCTGCAACGTCCATTCCACCATATCCCTGACCAATATAGGCTCCGCCTTCGCCAACGCCATTTTGGCAGCCTGGGTATAGGCTCGGATCAATCCGCCCGGTCCGAGTTTGATGCCGCCGAAGTATCGGATCACCATCACCGCGACATTTGTTATTTCTTCTTTGACCAACATTTGAACGATGGGAGGACCTGATGTCCCTTGTGGTTCGCCGTCGTCCGATGTCCATTGAACTTGAAATGCATCCCCTACGACCAATGATGGAACATGATGCGTCGCATCCTTATATCGCTTTCGGAGAGATGCGAAATAATCCATCGCCTCTTCCCTGGTGGAAACAGGTTTTGCGTAAGCGATGAATTTGGATTTTTCCACAATCAATTCGGAAATGCCTTCCTTGCGGATTGTCTTATAGGACATCGTACTCCTTCAGTCTGCTAAAATCTTCCAATGATAAATTCACCTCAACCAAGGTGCCGTTTTCCTGATGATCCACGACTTTGACAATTCCTTTTTCGAAGATGTAGGAAAGTGCCGCGCCTTTGTCATATGGTATCAGGAGTTTCGCATCGATACGGTCGCCAAAGAGCCTTGTTTTGATCATTTCGACCAAGAGAGGGACGTTTTCACCTGTCAATGCCGAAATGCCGATGCTTTCCTCACGATAGGGCCAATCCGATGGATTTGGCATCAAATCCATTTTGTTGTACACATAAATCCGATCCTTGCCGCCCGCACCGATTTCATTTAAAACTTGTTCTGTCACTTGGATTTTGAAGTCCGCGTCCGGGCTGGTCGCGTCCACAACATGAAGAAGCAAGTCAGCCAGAATCACCTCTTCCAACGTCGCCTTGAAGGCTCGTATCAAAGCATGAGGCAATTTGCTGACGAATCCTACCGTATCAATCAGCAGAAATTCCTGATTGGATTCCAGCTTGATGTTTCTTTGGGCCGTATCCAAGGTGGCGAATAATATATTGCGGGAAGAAACCGACTTGTCCTCTTTCTCCACGGATTCAAGCAATTTGTTCATCAATGCTGATTTCCCTGAATTGGTGTATCCAACAATCGCAACGACAGGCATGCCGGATTTTTCTCTTTTGGCGCGTTGAGTCGATCGGTTTTTACGGATTTCCTTTAGCTCGCTTTCAATCTCATCCACTCTCGCTTTGACGTGCCTTCGGTCTGTTTCAAGTTTTTTCTCTCCAGGTCCGCGGGTGCCGATGCCTCCCCCCAATCTGGAGAGGGATTTCCCGAAGCCCAGCAATCTTGGCAGACGATATTTCAACTGTGCCAGTTCAACCTGCAGTTTCCCTTCTTTGGATGTGGCTCTAGAGGCGAAAATATCCAATATGAGGATGGTTCGGTCGAGGACACGCACTTTGAGTCCATCTTCAAGATTTCTCAATTGCATTCCGCTGAGCTCCTCATTGAAGATAACTGTGTCCGCCTCCATATTTTCACAAAGCTCCGCCAGTTCCCCAACCTTGCCGCTCCCAATATAGGTCGCCGAATTGGGACGTTCCAAATTTTGGATCATCCTTCCGAGCACTTCAACGCCGGCAGCCTCCGCAAGATTCTGCAGCTCATCCATAAAATAAGTGATGTCCTCAGAAATGGAGACACCTACAAGGATTGCCCGGCGTTCGTCGGTGCTGACCACTTCGTTGTTCTCTGTGAATCGGAACATGATTTTTCCTTCCATTGGTGAAAAAATGCCTCGGAAGCGCTTCCGAGGCATTTAAAGCATAATTGACTGTTACCGGTTGAGCTTGTCCAGTTGCTCGTAGAATTTCTGGTTCAGCACACGAATATGCGTCCCCTTCATTCCCAGGGATTTTGACTCGATGATGCCTGCACTTTCCAGTTTTCGCAGGGCGTTGACAATAACGGACCTGGTGATTCTAGATCGATCCGCGATTTTGCTGGCTACCAGAATGCCCTCCTGTCCGTCCAACTCTTCAAAGATCTTTTGGATCGCTTCGCTTTCAGAATAGGACAATGTGCTGACCGCCATTTTGACAATCTCGGTGTTGCGTTCTTCCTCTTCATTTTGGAGGTTGATTCTTCGTTGAATTTCCAAGCCGACAACTGTTGCCCCAAATTCTCCCAGCACCAAATCCTCGTCACTGAATTCAGGGGAATATCTGGTCAAAAACAATGTGCCCAAACGCTCCGTTCCGCATACAATAGGAATAAAAGTGTGATATTTGTCCTTTGTATTGAAATCATATTTGAAGATTTCCAGAACTTCTTCACCGAATAAATTGGCCTTTGTATCTGAAATTTTAAGCAATGCATCGCTGTATTCTTCGGGCAGGCGTTCCGATCCGGTCTCAGGATCCAACACCGTTGAACTGTCTGCTTCTATTTTGTAATAGACGCCTAAAACTTTGCCTCTTGAATTTAGAATATAGACATTGGCATCTGTCAAGTCGCTGAGGATCTCACACAATTCCTTGAAGGAAAAGACGCCTTTCGTACCTTCTTTCAAGACCCAGTTTAGTTTTCTGACCTTGGATAAAATTTCTTTTTCCATATTGGTACTCCTTAGGGGGTGTTGATATTTTTCCTGCACCCACGGAATAGATTATACTCCAAGGAAAACGGCCATACAATAATAATTTTGATTTTTTAGAAAATTATTTATTTCACAAACAATTAGAGAATATACTTGTCCAAATCCTCGGGATGAATCTTCTCGATGAACTTTTCTTTTACATATTCTTTGTCGATGACAATCTTCTCTTCTTCGATATCAGGGATGTTGAAAGATATGTCTTCCAAGAGTTTTTCCAGGATGGTATGGAGTCTTCTGGCCCCGATATTTTCATTCTGCTCATTCATGAGAAATGCCATGGAGGCGATTTCTTTAATGGCGTCTTCAGTGAAATCCACAGAGATTCCTTCGGTTTCAAGTAAAGCTTTGTGCTGTTTGATCAATGCGTTTTCAGGCACGGTCAATATCTTCAGGAATGTCTCCTCCGTGAGATTTTGCAGCTCGACACGAATGGGGAACCGTCCTTGAAGTTCCGGAATCAAGTCAGTGGGTTTTGCCGAATGGAAAGCGCCTGAGCCAATGAACAGAATGTGGTCGGTCTTGACCGGCCCATGCTTGGTGTTGACGACGCTACCTTCCACAATAGGCAGAATGTCTCTTTGGACACCTTCTCTGGACACATCCGCACCGGAACGATAGCCGGAGCCGGATGCGATTTTATCAATTTCATCGATAAAAATGATCCCGTTTTGCTCCGCATTTTGCAATGCTTCTTCTGTGACTTGATCCATATCTATAAGATTTTGGGCTTCTTCTTCACGCAATATCTTTCGGGCATCCTTGACCTTCACTTTTTTCGACTTTTTTTTGGGCGGCACCATGTCTCCAAAAATATTTCCGATGGCGATACCCATCCCTTCCTGGCTCATATCCAGTTGATTTCCCTTGGGGGCCGCGGAAACTTGAATTTCGATATACTGCTCTTCCAGTTTGCCTTCCCTCAGCTGCTGTCTTACCTGCTCCCGGGCCATTTCAGTATCATCGTTGCCAGTGAACTGCTCATCCTCTTTTTTGTTTTGCTGCGCCTCATATTGCTGTTTCTGACTTTGGTATCCTCCGCTGTTGAGAATAAAGTCAAAAGGTCCTCTGGCCGCGTCGGTTCCGGCTGATTTTTTCTTGCCGGGAATAATGGCTTCCAATATCTTTTCTTCAGCCAATTCATCTGCAAAGGCGTATTTTTCTTCCAGTCTGCTCTGTTTGGTTATTCTGATTGACGCTTCGGCCAAATCCCGAACCATTGAATCAACATCGCGACCCACATAGCCTACTTCAGTGAACTTGGTCGCCTCGACTTTCACAAACGGGGCATCCATCAGTTTGGCCAGTCTTCGGGCAATTTCTGTTTTTCCCACGCCGGTCGGTCCCATCATCAAAATATTTTTGGGCGTGATTTCCTCCATCAGTTCTTCCGGAAGCAAACTTCTTCGATATCTGTTTCGCAAAGCGACCGCAACGGATTTTTTGGCTTCATCCTGGCCAATGATGTATTTGTCCAGTTCAGCCACGATTTCTTTGGGTGTCATATTATATAATTTATTTGCCATTGTGATCCTCCTTATAGTTTCTCAGTGGAGATGTTGTCATTGGTGTACACGCAAATGGATGCGGCAATCCGAAGGGATTCTCTGACAATCTCCTCTGCAGTCATATCAGTGTGATTGAACAATGCGTTGGCGGCGGAATAAGCATAGTTTCCGCCGGAACCTATGGCGATGAAATTCTGATCCGGCTCAATGACCTCTCCGTTGCCGGAAATCAGCAGCATGGAATCCCTGTCGGCGACAATCATCAGGGCTTCCAGGTTTCTCATCATCTTGTCGGTTCTCCACATTTGAGCAAGAGAAACAGCGGCTCTTTTCAGGTTTCCCCCATGCTCCTCCAGTTTTTCTTCAAACTTTTCTCTCAGTGAAAAAGCATCGGCGACCGAGCCGGCAAAGCCCACCAAAACGCCGTTCCTGTATATTTTTTGCACCTTTTTCGCGCCAGCTTTCATGATGGCGCTTTCACCCATGGTAACTTGTCCGTCACCACCGATGCAGATATCATCTTCACTTCGTCTTACCGCAACAATAGTTGTTGCATGAAATTGTACCATCTTGTTACCTCCATTGTATTAATAATTGGTCCTGTGTCTGCCCTAGGCAAGTATCATTCTGTATAATCACACTGGCTGTTGGAGCATGCCAGTTCTCCCTGTTTCGTCTTTTTTTCGACAAGCCTTTCCCCGCATTTGGGACATTCTTTGTTGGTTGGCTTATTCCAGTATAACTGATTGCACTCCGGATATCCACTGCATCCATAAAAGATCCTGCCACGCTTGCTTTTTCGCTGAATGATTTCTTTACCGCACTTGGGACAGGAAACACCGATTGATTTTACAATCATTTTTGTGTTTTTGCAGTCCGGGTATCCGGTGCAGGCGAGGAATTCCCCAAAGCGTCCATGCCGATATGCCATCGGTTTTCCGCAAAGATCGCAAATCTCATCACTTATTTTTTCTTCCAGTTCGACTTTTTCAATTTTTTCGTCGGCATAGTCCAAATCTTTTTTGAAGTTGACATAGAATTCGCGTATGATCGTTTTCCAGTTTAGATTCTCCACCTCGATCAAATCCAGTTTATCTTCAATGTCCGAGGTGAAGCCAACATCAACAATCTCGGGGAAATATTCCACCATCATTTGATTCACTAAAAATCCCAAATCGGTGGGAATCAGGAATTTTTTTTCTTTTGCGATATATTTTCTTTCAGTGAGTGTTCCAATAATAGGCGCGTAGGTGCTGGGGCGCCCGATGTTTTCTTCCTCCAGATCTTTGACCAGGCTGGCTTCAGTAAATCTGGATGGCGGCTGAGTGAAATTCTGTTCACCGCGCACATCCTCCGCTTGAAGGATCTCCCCCGCTTGAAGCAATGGAAGCTCCTTGTCCTCTTCATCTTTGCCGGGAGAATATACTTTCAAGAACCCATCAAAAAGAAGTTTGGATCCAGTTGATTTAAATAGATACTGCTGGTTCTTGATACCCACAGACATACCCATATAAACGGCAGGTTTCATTTGGCTTGCCAAAAAGCGATTCCAAATCAATCTATATAGATTATATTGATCCTTGCTTAAAGATACCTTGATTAGATCCGGCGCCAAATCAACGTAACTGGGCCTGATGGCTTCGTGGGCATCCTGCACTTCTTTCTTCTTGTTGCTGAAAAAATTATTCCCCACATAACTGTCGCCAAAATTGGCCGAAATGTATGCCTTTGCAGCAGCCTTCGCTTCATCGGAAATTCTGACGGAATCGGTTCTGATATAGGAAACAAGACCAACGGTTCCTCGGCCTTTGATTTCCACACCTTCATAAAGTTGCTGCGCGATCTGCATGGTCTTTTTGGTGGAATAATTCAATTTGTTCGAGGCGTCCTGTTGCAGACTGCTGGTGGTGAAGGGCGCATATGCATTGCGTATACGCTCCTTCGCTTCGACGGTATCCACCACGAAAGTTCCCTGTTTCAGGTCCTTCAGGATATTGTCAGCCTCTTGACTGTTGCCGATGGCTATCTTTTGTCCGTCCCGCAATGCCAGTTTTGCCGAAAAGGGCTTGTCCTTATGAAAAAATGCTGTGATGTTCCAATATTCTTCCGGCACAAAAGCTTTTATGAGATTTTCACGGTCGCAAATGATTTTAAGGGCCGCCGACTGAACTCTCCCCGCGCTTAACCCACGTCGGATTTTTCTCCAAAGCAATGGGCTGATTGAGTACCCCACCAGTCTGTCCAGAATTCGTCTGGCTTGTTGGGCATCCACCAGTTTGGTATCAACCGGACGTGGATTTTTGACGGCGTTCAAGATTGCTTCCTTGGTTATTTCGTTGAACACAATCCGACTGGATGCGTTCTTGTCCAGCCCCAGCAGAAATTGAAGATGCCAGGAGATGGCTTCGCCTTCCCTGTCCGGGTCGGTTGCCAGAAAGATTTTGTCCGCGCCTTTCGCTTGTTTTCTAAGCTCTTTTATTAAATCGCCCTTGCCTCGAATGGAAATATATTCAGGGTCAAAGTCATTTTCTATGTTTATACCTAACTTGCTCTTCGGCAGATCACGCACATGACCCACCGATGCAACCACTTTGTACTTGCTGCCAAGAAATTTTCCGATTGTTTTCGCTTTTGATGGAGATTCCACAATCACGAGATGATGTTTTGTTGTAGCCACAATACCCTCCACTTGTTTTTCCTACTCTTACAGGAAATGATTATATGTATAATTTTTTTACTTTGCAACAAATATTTTACCCATGGAGGTCCGAACGACACCTTTCATCTCCAACACAGTCAACAATCCATTGATAAATGGCGGTGACTTTTTCATCGTCTTGCATAATTGGTCCACCGTGGATTCACCTGCCTTGGTCAATTGGGAAAGCAGTTGTTTTTCATCATCAGACAGAACAATAGTTTCATTTTCCAGCGGATTCGCCTGTATACCCAAGTCTTCCAACAAATCATCCAACACCACTAAAGGCATCGCACCATCCTTCAGAAGTTTGTTGGAGCCAAGATGGTGGATATTGTTGATGTTGCCCGGCAACGCATAGACATCCCGTCCCTGTTCCATTGCAAGTTCGGCTGTGATGAGCGCTCCGCTGTGCAGACCTGCGCAGGCCACGACCGTAGCCTCCGACAGGCCACTAATAATCCTATTCCGCCTGGGGAAGGTATATGGGGCGGCCTGAAATCCCGGAGGATATTCGGACAAAACCAATCCCGTTTTGATAATCTCATTTTTTAACTTTTTGTTGGCGACAGGGTAACATTGGTCAATGCCACATCCAAGGACAGCAATTGTTCTCCCCCCAGTTTTCAGTGCTCCTGCATGACTGCAGGTATCAATCCCCGCAGCCAGTCCGCTGACAACCGTGATCTGATGTTCCGAAAGTCTTTCAGCCAATGTAAAAGCCGCCCATTTTGCATAGTCCGTGGTTTTTCTCGATCCGACAACAGCAACGCACCTCGTGGAGGCAAGAGATAGGTTTCCCAAATAATATAATTGCTTTGGTGGATCGTTGATCAGTGGAAGAAGAACTGGATACTCCGGTTCGCCAAGGGTTACAACGCCATAATCCATATCTGCCTCCTTCATCATTCAAAGTCGCGGTGCATCGGAGCCATGAATTCCCTGTATTGGAGCGCCTCCGCCAAATGGGATGTTGCAATATCCTCTTGATTCTCAAGGTCCGCTATTGTTCTGGCAAGACGAAGAATCTTGTCGTATGTCCGCATATTCAACGGAAACGTCTCATATGCCTTTCTCATCAACGCCTGTTGTTCCTTTCCTAAAATACAGTGGGAGACAACCATGTTGTGGGACAACTGTCCATTGAAATAAATATCCTGCCCACTATATCTTTTCAGTTGTCTCTCCCTTGCACCGGTGACCATCTGCCTCAATTGCGAGGATGACAATCCCTTTTCCCGTTGGTTCAATTCTTTCCACGGAACGCTGTCCACCTTCACGTGGATATCGATTCGATCCAAAATCGGCCCTGACAATTTCGATCTGTATTGAATGATTTGGCTGTCTGAACAGGTGCATTGATGTACGGGATCTCCGGCATATCCACATTTGCATGGATTGCAGGCAGCAATAAGAATGACTTTACTTGGGAACGTCACATTGCCGCCTTTTCTGGTGATGGTCACCTTTCCTTCTTCAAGCGGCTGCCTCAGCGCCTCCAACGATCCACTGTCGAAGTGAACGACTTCATCTAGAAACAGTACGCCATTATGTGCCAACGAGAGTTCTCCCGGTGCTGGCTTCATACCTCCTCCCAACAAGGCGGCTCGCGTAATGGAATGATGTGGCCTTCGAAACGGCCTGGACATCACCAGTGACATCTGATTCTGAAGGAGCCCTGTCACACTATAGATCTGGGTCACTTCCATTCGCTCGTCGGTGGTCATGGGCGGCAAAATGGAGGGAAGACGGCTGGCAAGCATGGTCTTGCCACATCCGGGTGGTCCAACCATCAGAAGACCGTGGGCGCCGGCGGCTGAGATTGCAAGGGCGCGTTTCACATTTTCATGGCCTGAAACATCCAAGAAATCCGGAAGCGATTTTTCTTTCTGCCAATTCTCTTTCATGTTTTTGACTATCTGAGGAGTGACGGTAAATCCCTTAATCCAATCCACGGCTTCTTGCATATTCGCCGATGGGTATAGGGAAATCCCTTCCACCATAGCGGCTTCGGCTATATTTTGGGAAGGAAGCACCACGTGCTTTACACCATTTCCTTTTAGACACAGTACAAGCGGCAAGACACCCTTAGCCGGATTCAACTGGCCATCCAACGACAGTTCCCCCAAAAATGCCCAAGTCGATGGATCCTGCACTGTAACCTGACCGGTCGCCGCCAGCACGCCGATGGCAATCGGCAAGTCGAAATGACTGCCGTCCTTTCGCGTGCCAGCGGGAGCTAGATTTATTGTCATTCTTTTCACCGGATATACGAAACCTGAATTCATTATCGCCGATCGGATTCTCTCCAACGATTCACGGATTGTCGTATCTGGAAGTCCAACTAAATTACAAGCAGGCAGTCCGCGGGTGATGTCCGTTTCAACTTGAATCAATGCTCCATCAATGCCGCTTAGTGTGGCTGTTCTAATGTTTGATAACATGTTCATCCTCAAATATTTTCAGTATGTTCTATCTTTATTTCAATCACATCCAATCGGGGGTCCATTTGATTCATCCCGAACCGCTGCATATAATGGATGGCGGTGCGCTCCATTTTTTTTCGTTTTTCTCCAGTGACAGCCTCAGCCGGTGTGCCATAATGAGAATCGGCTCTGGTTTTTACTTCAACAAAAGCAAGTATCCGATCTTTTTTTGCCACAATGTCCAGTTCCCCATATTTCCATTGAAAGTTTCTGAATAAGATCTGGTAGCCCTTGTTTTTCAATAACCCTGTTGCAAGTTCTTCTCCCAACCGGCCTAAGTTTTTGGGTCCGTTGTGTTTTATGCAAATCGTGTTGTCGTTCATAGTTCCTCCTGCCCCTTTCTTCTCTTTATTATAGGGAGTGAAAACTGATGCGTCAACCATTTATTTACATTTATTCCAT
>Ga0183100_1000404_pt1 | contig 37466 bp, 39 predicted proteins | sample Biomet2_FD_127789 | JGI IMG/M metagenome (GOLD analysis project Ga0183100, IMG submission 127789) | Microbial communities from bioreactor (seeded with anoxic lake sediment) at LBNL, California, USA - Biofuel metagenome 2 | ecosystem: Engineered > Bioreactor > Anaerobic > Unclassified ... | reverse complement strand
GAAATACTTTCTTTTTTACCGAAAAAAGAAAGTATTCAAAGAAAACACGGCCCCGAAGTCCCGCTTGAATCCGCCCGAGAAAAGCTTGCCGAGGCAGTGCCGTAACTCGTCGTTCGCTAGCGCGACCGACTCAAACAGACGGCCCTTTAAAACCTCGGCAAGCTTCCCACGGACGGCGCGGGCCTATGGGGATTTTCAACCATGCTATGCCAGCAATAGAACTAATGTTGCCAACTCAGCATCAATGCTGGATAACATCGCCTGCGCGACGGCGGGTATTCAGCCATCTATGGCAAAGCCTGGATAGTCGGTAAACGACGGGGATCTTTCTAGCCTGGATCCACGCGACTAACAAAGCCCGTACGATCCCTGATCATGACTAAATTAAATCCAATATATTAGGTATTAAATTCTATTTTTGCTTATAAAGCACAATATTAGGGAGTTATTTTGCTTGATCGAAATTTTAGCTAATTCTATAATATTGGGTGTTAACTGCAAAAACTGTACAGGAACATACGTTATGTTGGATTTAAGCTTCAGCAAACCGAGTGAGGTTGTCAAGCGACTTTGCGAGCGTCTGCGCACGGAGCGCTTGGTGCTGCAGATGACGCAATCCGATGTGGCGGCGCGCGCTGGCATCGGCACCAATACGGTGTCCAACCTGGAAGCCGGACGCAATGTCGGATTCGAGAATGTGATCCGCGTGGCAATGGTCCTAGGACGAACCAAGGAGCTTGAAGGTCTGTTTCTGCCTCGGCTGGACAGCCTCGAAGATATTCGCCGCTACGATGACAGTGCCAGTCGTCGCCGTATAAAGAGGAAGCTCAGTAATGCTTGAGCAAGTGAAGGTGTACTACGAGGGCTGGGGTGAACGCTGGCTATGGGGCACGTTGATGTCTGCGACCATTCTCTCCAGTCGCCCACAAGTCGTGTTTGAGTACAGCACAGAGGCCAAGCAAAGAGGTTTGGAGTTATCTTCCTACACCCTGCCGTTGAAGGGGGCTCCGTTACGCCGAGATTTCCCATCCCACCAACTGGGACTGCCTGGGCCGGTCTACGACTCATTGCCTGACGGTTGGGGTTTGCTATTGATCGACCGTTTGTTCCGGCGCCGTGGTCTCAATACTGCGCGTATCGGCGCATTGGAGCGACTGGCTTACATTGGCAACCATGCGATGGGTGCCATGTCGTTCGAGCCGGTGATGCCCGAGGGGCAACAGCCGCAAGTACATATCTCACTAGACCAGCTGGCCGCCGAAGTGCTGGAAGTGCTGCATGGTGACGGCGGCGAATTCCTGCAGAGCTTGCTGCTGGTGGGGGGCTCGCCTCAAGGCGCCAGACCAAAGGCTCTGATCTATCGCGATCCGCAAACCGGCGCATTTACAACCACCGTCACGCCGGGCTTCGAAGCTTGGTTGGTTAAGTTTCCGGCCAGAGAAGAGCATGCCGAGGTGTGCGCTATCGAAATGGTCTATGCCGCGTGTTTGCACATGTGCGGTATTCAGACTCCGGACACGCAGTATTTCAGTCTGCCCAATGGACTGGCGGCGTTCGCCAGTAAACGCTTTGACCGCCAAGGCGATCAGCGCGTACCTATGCAAAGTCTCGCTGCCTTTACCGGTGCCGACTACCAGTCTCCTGGTGCCTTGGACTACGTTAATTTTTTACGTGCGACCCAGCTGTGTACTAACGATGTGCGAGAGAAAGCCTTCGCCTTCGAGCGTGCCGTTTTCAATGTCGCGTTCAACAACCGAGACGATCACCCCAAGAACTTCTCCTACCTCATGTCGCCTACAGGTGCGTGGACGCTGGCACCGGCTTATGACGTGACCTTCTGCGAGGGACCCGGTGGCTACCACCAGATGGACGTGATGGGAGAGGCTCTGGCGATCGGCCGCACCGAGATGCTCCGACTTGCAAAGGAGGCTGAGGTCTCAGCGGAGAGCGCCGAGCGCATCATTGACCGTATTTGCGATGTGGCCGCCCGGTTTGCCGCCATCGCCGATAACCTGTATCCGCAGCTGATCACCCGAGATACCCTGCACATGATCCAAGGCCGCATCGACCAGAACATTGATCTGCTGCGCTAGGGTTATACGGGCAGCGGTTGGTGGCAATGGTGACTGTCCGCCCAGCTACGCCAATGAGGTTTTTCCCGTCGGGCAGAAAGTCGTGCACCGACAAGCGTTCCTACCACCACGACGATCAGATGCTCCTATCCAGAAGATTGATGATTTCCTGCGTCGTGCCGGTCTCGCCGATTCTCGGGAAAACCCGTGTGATGCTGTAGTCGTGAGCTTCGGCGTGCGAGTCGGTCATGGCGTCGGTCGCGAGGGTGACGTTAAAGCCAAGTTCAAAAGCCTGGCGCGCGGTGACCTCGACACCATTGCTGGTGGCGACACCGACGATCACGACCTGTGTGATGTCTGAGGCCCTTAGATAATCAACCAGGCCCGTGTTTGTGAAGGCGCCTGGGGTTCGCTTTGTCACCACATGGTCTTGCGGCTGCTGGTTTAGCTCGGGAATAAGATCGGCCCAGCCGGGCGGAAATTCACGATGGTTGCGCGGCTGCTCAGTCCTGCCTGGCAGCCCTCCGGTAACGTTGACGAGCACGACTGGCAAGCCGCGCTTGCGAAATGCATCGGTCAGCGCAGTAACTTGTTTCACCACACCATCCATCGGATGCACAGAGGGGAGTGAGACAATGCCTTTCTGGAGATCGATAACGATGAGAGCGGTCTTGGTGTCGAGGGAAGTCACGGTCATGGGTGTTCCTGTCGGTGATTTGAGCGGTGTGGGAGTATCAAGAATCTCCCAGGCGCTTGATAAGTGCGGCTGCGGAGATGAGGGTCTGATGTTCTGCTGTGTCGAGTTTCGCCACGGCGGCAAGTAGCCATTCCTGCTTTGCCGTGCTCCGCTTCCGTCTCGCTTCAATGCCTTCTGCCGTCAGTGAGAACAGGACTTGCCGCCCATCCGTTGGATGAGGGTGACGCTGGACTAACCCTTCCTGCTCTAATCCGGTCAGTATGCTGCCCATTGATTGGGGCTTCATCGATTCAGCCCGAGCGAGATCGGCCGTGGTCATCCCGCCGCTCTCCCCCAGCCTGGCAAGGGCGCTCGTCTGTGACAGGTTTAGCGCGCTGGGGCTCGCTTCTGCGCGCAGACGACGAAGAAGTTGTCCAATCGCCAGTGTAAGCTCGGCGACCACTACTTCCTTGGAGATATGGGCTTCGGAGTTCATACTCCCAATTTAGCACTAGACAGATAAACTTGCCAGTTTATCTGTCTAGTTGCTCGTTCTTCTCGACTCTTGAGCGACGGCGGGTATCCAGCCTACTAAGTAGCTCGATGGTCTGTTCCTGCCGCGACTGGACAGCCTCGAAGATATTTGCCGCTACGATGGCAGTGCAAGTCGTCGCCGTATTACACCATGAAGCTTGAGATCTTACGCTCATGGTGTTGGCGTTCACTTGGTGTACGGATAGCTTGTTCGACATGATAAATGCCATTGACGATGTTAAAGCTATCATCAATGGCACTGAGGATGTTGAATTAAATCAAGTGATTAGATTCCGGTCTTACTCCCACTCAATCGTTGCCGGCGGCTTGCCGGACACGTCATACACCACACGGTTAATCCCGCGCACTTCGTTGATGATGCGGTTCGAGACCCGGCCTAGCAGCGAGTAGGGCAGTTCGGCCCAGTGTGCGGTCATAAAGTCTGAGGTGATGACGGCGCGCAATGCCACGACCCATTCGTAGGTACGACCGTCACCCATGACACCTACTGATTTGACTGGTAGGAATACGGCAAATGCCTGGCTGGTTTTGTCGTACCAAGAGCGTCCATCTTCATCGATGGTGTTGCGCAATTCTTCGATAAAAATGGCGTCGGCACGGCGCAGCAGGTCGGCAAATTCGTGTTTGACTTCACCCAGGATCCGTACGCCCAGGCCTGGGCCTGGAAATGGGTGACGGTAGACCATGGCGTGTGGCAGGCCGAGTGCTACGCCGAGTTCGCGTACTTCATCCTTGAACAGTTCGCGCAAGGGCTCTAACAGCTTGAGGTTCAGGGTTTCTGGCAGCCCGCCAACGTTGTGGTGGCTCTTGATGGTGTGGGCTTTTTTGGTTTTGGCGCCTGCCGACTCGATTACATCGGGATAGATGGTGCCTTGTGCCAGCCAGCGAGCGTTCGGCAGCTTGGCGGCTTCGCGCTGAAACACTTCTACAAATTCGGCGCCGATGATTTTGCGCTTTTTCTCGGGGTCGGTTTCTCCGGCCAGCTTGCCCATAAAGTCGGCTTCGGCATTAATATGCACGACCTTGACGCCGAGGTTCTGGGCAAACATTTCCATCACCATCTTGCCTTCGTTGAGCCGCAACAGGCCGTGGTCGACAAACACACAGGTGAGCTGCTTGCCGATGGCGCGGTGGATCAGCGCTGCGGCAACCGATGAATCAACACCGCCTGACAGGCCGAGGATGACTTCGTCTTGACCGACTTGGGCGCGGATGCGTTCAATGGCTTCGTCAATGTAGTTGGGCATGGTCCACGATGGTTCTGCCGCGCAGATGCCTAATACGAAGCGATGCAATAGTGCCGTGCCTTGCTTGGTATGGGTAACTTCTGGGTGGAATTGCACGCCATAGTAGCCGCGTTGTTCGTCGGCCATGGCGGCAATCGGACACGAGGGATTGCTGCCGATGACTGAGAAGCCCTTGGGCAGCGCGGCGACCTTGTCGCCGTGGCTCATCCAGACTTCAAGAATATTTTCGCCGCTCTCCAGGGTTTTATCGCTCACGCCTTCGAACAGACGGCTCGCCGTGGTCATCACCTCGGCAAAACCAAACTCGCGCACTTGCCCCAACTCTACGCGGCCCCCTAGCGATTGGGCCATCCACTGCATGCCATAGCAGATGCCCAGTACCGGTACGCCTAGCGCCAACAGCGCTGGGTCAGCCTGGTAGTCGCTTTCGTAGACCGAGTTTGGGCCACCGGACAGAATGATGCCGGCGGGCGCGAAGGCACGGATGTCTTCAATCGGCATATCGAACGGGTGTAGTTCACAATAGACATGGGCTTCGCGCACACGTCTGGCAATCAGTTGGGAGACCTGGGAGCCGAAGTCCAGAATGAGGATTTTGTGCATGCTGATCCTTGATGTGTTTCTTGGTGCGCACGGCGACCTTGCCGGGCACCGTAGTGTGTTCGATGTTTGTGTGTCGGGTTAGCCACGGTCGCGCATCAGGCGCTGCTTTTCGCGGTCCCACTCACGGTCTTTTTCGGTGGCGCGCTTGTCGTGCTGCTTTTTGCCCTTGGCCAGGCCGATTTCGGCTTTAATATTGCCGCGGCAGTAGTGCAGGTCAAGTGCCACCATGGTGTAGCCGGAGCGTTCTACCTTACCGATGTATTTATTCATTTCCGACTGCTTTAACAGCAGCTTGCGCATGCGCACCGGATCGGGGTTTATATGGGTTGAGGCGGCCTGTAGCGGTGAAATGTGCGCGCCAATCAGCCAGAACGCGCCGCGCTGCCAGATCACGTAGCTTTCTTTGATCTGCGCGCGCCCAGCGCGGATGGCTTTAACTTCCCAACCTTCCAACACGAGCCCTGCCTCGATTTTTTCTTCGATGAAATATTCGTGGTAGGCTTTGCGGTTATCAATGATGCTCATCTGTCTGGCGTGCGTGCTAATAGTGAATCCGACATTCTAACAGAGTCCGCGCACAGGCTAAATGATTTGAAAATTCAGCGGCTTCGCATACGATCAAAGGCAACATTCTTGTATCTATGTGACGAAACAGGTAACGTTCTTTCTTTTTGCGGTCTGGCTGTGATGAAGGTTGTCGAAAAAAATGTGCTGGTCGGACATTCTCCGGCCCAGATGTACGCTCTGGTGAATGATTTCGAGCGTTATCCACTATTCTTGCCCTGGTGTAGCAAGGCCGAGGTGCAGACCCGTGACGGCCAGAATCTGGTTGCGAGTCTGCAGATTGACTACTTTAAGGTGAAGCAGAAATTTTCGACGAAGAATAAGCACGTTGAAGGTGAGTCGATCTTTATGGAGCTGGTGGATGGCCCGTTTGAGTATCTCGAAGGCCAATGGCGGTTTTTGCCGCTGGGTGAGATCGGTTGCAAGATCGAGTTCAAACTCAGCTATCAGTTTTCGAGTCGGATTCTTGAAAAGTTAATTGGCCCAGTGTTTGATCATATTTCAGCTTCGCTGGTTGATGCGTTTATCAAAGAAGCAGACCGGGTGTATGGCAATGACTGACGAGATTGAGGTCGAGGTGGCGTACGCGCGGCCAGATGTGCAGCGGATTGTCAGTCTGTGCGTGGGGCAGGGCACCACGGCGCGTGAAGCGGTCGAACGTTCTGGTTTGGCTGCTGAGTTTTCCGAGATTGACTTGGACGCGCTGGACTTGGGTATTTTCGGCAAGGGGGTTGCGCTAGATCGGGTATTGCAGGCGCGCGACCGGGTTGAAATTTATCGACCCTTGCTGGCGGATCCAAAAGAAGTGCGCCGACGCCGAGCGCGCAAGATTTAGAAAGTAGGGCCAGGCTGTGCGCTCTGGTCTTTGCTTTCCTCTCCTACATGGCTTCTCGCAGGTCATCTTCTGCCGAGCTGACCCGATTTTTACCTGCCAACTTGGCTTGGTACATCGCCTGATCCGCGCGTTCTATCACGTCAATATCGCGTTCACCCTGATGCCATTGTGCCACTCCGGCGCTGAAAGTGATGACCAGACGATCATTGTTTGCCAGAAAGAATGTCTTGGTCAGCTCGCGCTGCAGGCGGCGTACGGTTTCGATGGCTTCGTCCAACGGGGTGTCTGGCATCAACAGTACAAACTCTTCACCACCAAAGCGGGCGACAACATCTGCTGGCCGGATGCTGCTACGTATCACGTCCACCAGGTAGATTAGTGCATCATCCCCGGCCAAGTGGCCGTAGTGGTCGTTGAGTTGCTTGAAGTTGTCAACGTCAAGCAGTGCCACCGATAAGGGAGTATTGCTGCGCCCGGTTCGGCTGATCTCACGCTGAAAGTGCTCTGCCAGGCCTCGACGGTTATAGACTCCCGTTAACTGGTCTTCTTTGACTTTTGCACTGGCTGCCTGCAGGGCAATTTCCAGGTCTTCGATGCGTTGTTCGGCTGCTTCAACTTGCTCGCGCGCGGTGACCAGTTCGTCACGCGACAGGTTCAGGTTTTGCTGCATGTCGACGGTGTCTTCCATCAGATCGCCGATGATGCCATTTAGCTCGCCAACATCTTGGGTTTGCTTCAGGCGCACACTATGCCGGGTGATCTTGCCGTGAAAATCGTCGGTACTGTCGGTCATCTGGGCCAAGCGCGAGATGAAACGGTCGAGCAGCGCGCGCAGTGAGCTGGTGGCTTGATCCAGTGTATGCTTCAGCGTGCCTTGTTTGCGAATCACTTCGCGCAGATTGGTTTCCAGCAGGTAGAGCTGTTGCATGGACAGCGGTTCATGCGATAACACTTCTTGCAGGCTTGAGACTTGTCCAACTAGATAACTATCCGAGTGGTTAATCTCTGCAATATTGTCCAGCATCAGCCTCAACAGACTGGCCAGGCTGGAGGCCAGACGACCTTCTTGTTGCGACTGCAACTCCAACTGAATCATGAAGGCGCGCAGCCGCGGCAGATAGGCATCTAGCTCGTTGGCATCACGGAGTAACTGCAATTCATTGAGCAGGACTTCCATTTCGTCTAGCAAGTCTGGGTCGTTCAGTAGCCGTGGCCCCAGACCATGCTTGAGTACATAGGCGAGCATGCGCTGCCAGGCGGCCCAACTCTTGTAGTCAGGCGCCGGTTCTATGGTCGTTTGAACCGGGGTGACAGGCTTTGCCAACTCCGGTTCGCTAGCGGGTTCTTGCTCGATTTCGATCCCCAACGCTTCATGGTCGCGTTGGCTGGGTGGCGCGCCCCAGTTACTCAGGAGCCCGGCAAGTTTTCCGTTGAGTTCTTCCGGCTGGTTGCCATAGTTGATCAGTACGCGTTCAAGTGTGGTTTGCTTGAAATGTTGTGGTAGATCGGGCTGGCGAATGTCCCAGCTACGAATCAGCTCAAGAATCAGTGTGCCCCATGATTGCGTGAGTTCGCTGCCTTTGAGCGACTCGCGCATACAGTCGATTGCGAGCTGAGGGACTTGTTCCCAGAGCTTATCGGCAATGGCTTGCTGAAGACGAGAAAGCGCCAGTTTTGCGGCGACAGTGTCGTTTGTCTGAGATAGCAGCGCGCTGGCGAGTAGCTCGGCCAGCTGGTTTTCATGCTTATTCGGGGTGTTTGCGAGTTCGTGGTAAACGCACTCGAAGTTTTCGGGAGTAGGCAGCAGTCTACGCGCAGAAAGCTGTTTCAGCGTCTCTCGCGCAATTTCTATCGGATTGTTTTTCGTCATAGCCCAGACCCTGGAAAACCCCTTGGCACAGATTGATCTTGGCTCCTGATGTTATCAAGAGCACTACAAACCGCAAGTGACTTATGGGTTGTTTGCGTTTGCCGGACCTAGTAATTGGAAAAATACTTCGCCATTACGAATCATGCCCAGTTCATCTCGGGCGCGTTCTTCTATGGCATCAGTCCCTTGTTTTAAATCTCGTACTTCAGCATCCAGAGCAGCATTGCGGGCAATTAACTGTTGGTTAACTGCCCGTTGTTGCTGAAGCTGCTGATCTAGCTGCCAGACCCTGAACCAGCTCCCTTTGCCCAGCCATAGCGGCCACTGCAGAGCAACGATAAGAACCAATAGGGTCAAGGTCAGCCAGCGCATCTTCACGTGTTGTTTTAATTATTTAAGTTGGTAAAAGGCTGCTCGGCCTGGGTAGGTCGCCGCATCGCCCAACTCTTCTTCAATGCGCAAGAGCTGGTTGTATTTTGCCATGCGATCAGAGCGTGACAGTGAGCCGGTTTTGATCTGCATGCAATTAGTTGCAACCGCCAAGTCAGCGATGGTGCTGTCTTCGGTTTCGCCTGAGCGATGGCTCATCACGCAGGTATAACGTGAACGCTTGGCAAGATCAACCGCTTTCAGCGTTTCTGATAGCGTGCCGATCTGATTCACCTTCACCAGCAGTGAGTTAGCCAGTCCTTGGCGAATCCCTTCTGCCAGGATGCTCGGGTTGGTAACAAACACATCATCGCCAACCAGTTGAATTCGATCACCCAAGCGCTCTGTCAGCAGTTTCCAACCATCCCAGTCATTCTCGCTCATGCCATCTTCAATCGAGATAATCGGGTATTGATTGGCTAAGGTTTCCAGATAATCGACAAATTGTGCCGAATCAAGTGCCAAACCTTCTGCAGTCAGATGATAGTGGCCGTCACGATAGAATTCGGATGAGGCACAATCCAGTGCCAGCATCACGTCTTGTCCCGCAACATAACCGGCTTTATCAATCGCTTCCAAAATCAGTTGGATCGCTTCTTCGTGCGAAGCCAGGTTGGGTGCGAAACCACCTTCGTCGCCCACGGTGGTGGCAAAGCCTTTGTCGTTACAGATTTTTTTCAGGCTGTGAAATACTTCTGCACCGCAACGTAACGCTTCGCGGAAGGATTGTGCGCCAACCGGCATGATCATGAATTCCTGGATATCCAGGGTGTTATTGGCGTGTGCACCACCGTTAATCACATTCATCATCGGCACCGGCAGTGCCATGGGGCCTGCACCACCTAGATAACGGTATAGCGGCAGGCCCGCATCCTCCGCCGCCGCACGTGCCACGGCCAGGGACACTGCCAACATGGCATTGGCGCCCAGACGGCCTTTGTTTTCGGTACCGTCCAGCTCGATCATGGTTTTGTCGATGAAGGTCTGATCGGTGGCGTCCAAGCCGATAATTGCTTCACAGATTTCGGTGTTGATGTGCTCGACAGCCTTGAGCACGCCTCGGCCCAGGTAGCGCGACTTGTCGCCATCGCGCAGTTCGAGTGCTTCTTTTTCACCGGTTGATGCGCCACTGGGTACGGCGGCGCGCCCCATGACTCCGGATTCAAGCAGCACATCGGCTTCTACGGTCGGATTACCTCGCGAGTCAAGAATCTCGCGTGCCACTACATCAATAATCGCACTCATGATTTACACCTACCTAGGTTGGTTGGTTTGATCCCCCAGCGGGGGAGCCCATGTCAAAACTGATTAGAGATCATGTTCGGGGAAAGGTTGGCCCTTGACTAGTTCATCAATGTCTTTCAGCGTGGACAGCAGTGTTTCCATTCGCCCCAATGGCCAAGCATTTGGTCCATCAGACATCGCCTGAGCTGGGTTAGGGTGGGTTTCCATAAAGATGCCTGCAATGCCTGCCGCCACCGCTGCGCGTGCCAACACGGGTACAAATTCACGCTGCCCCCCGGATGAGTCTCCCTGGCCGCCAGGAAGTTGTACCGAGTGCGTGGCGTCATACACCACCGGACATCCAGTCGCGCGCATGATCATCAATGAGCGCATGTCAGATACCAGATTGTTGTAGCCAAACGAGGCCCCGCGTTCGCAGGCCATAAAACGATCATCATCAAGACCGGCTTCGCGTGCGGCAGCCCGAGCCTTGTCGATCACGTTCTTCATGTCGCCCGGAGCCAGAAACTGGCCCTTCTTGATGTTGACCGGTTTGCCGCATTGCGCCACAGCGCGGATGAAATCGGTCTGACGACACAGAAAAGCCGGGGTTTGCAATACATCGACGACGGCTGCTACCTGGGCGATTTCTTCTGTGGAATGCACATCCGTCAGCACCGGTACCCCGATCTGGCGACGCACTTCTGATAAAATACGCAAGCCTTCATCAATGCCAAAGCCTCTGAACGAGACGCCGCTTGAGCGGTTGGCCTTGTCATAGCTCGATTTGTAGATGAAGGGGATCCCCAGGCGGTCGGTGATTGCCTTGAGTTCTCCCGCAGTATCGATCGCCATCTGTTCGCTCTCGATAACACAAGGGCCTGCAATTAGAAACAGCGGCTCTTTCAGTCCGATTTCAAATCCGCACAGTTTCATGCCGGGTTCTCGTCTTTCTCTGCCTTATAGGCAAGTGCTGCCCGTATATAGGCGGTAAACAGCGGATGGCCGTTACGTGGCGTCGAGGTGAATTCTGGGTGGAACTGGCAGGCAAAGAACCAGCGATGACCTGGAAGCTCTACGGTTTCAACCAGTTTTTCGTGTCCAGAAGAACGACCGCTGATAGCGAGGCCAGCCGCCTTAAGACGCTCGACGTAGTAGTTATTGACTTCGTAACGGTGCCTGTGACGCTCGGTTATATGTTGCTCACCGTAGATATTAGCCGCCAATGATCCGCTCACCAAGTCGCACTGCTGTCCGCCTAGACGCATTGTGCCACCCAGGTTGGAATTTTCATCGCGCTTTTCTACCTTGCCATCGTGATTGACCCATTCTTCAATCAGCGCAACCACCGGAAATTCAGTGTCTAGATCGAATTCGGTCGAGTTGGCGTTCGGCATTCCGGCTATATCTCGGGCATATTCGATCAGCGCAATCTGCATACCAAGGCAGATACCGAGGTAGGGGATGTTATGTTCGCGGGCAAAACGCACGGCTTTGATCTTGCCTTCGACACCCCGTTTACCAAAGCCGCCAGGCACCAGAATGGCATCCATTGTGCTCAGGCACTCGGCACCGGTTTTTTCGATTTCTTCCGAATCGATATAGTGGATATTGACCTGGCTTCTGGTGTGCGCGCCGGCATGCTTCAAGGCTTCGGACAACGACTTGTACGATTCGGTCAAATCAACATATTTGCCTACGATCGCAATATCAACACTGGCAGTCGGGTGCTCAATCGCATCGACAATCCGATCCCAGGCGGATAGATCTGCCTTGGGCAGGTCAAGTTGTAAGTGTTCGCAAATAATGTCGTCGATGCCCTGAGCATGCAGCATGCTCGGAACCTTATAGATGGTGTCGGCATCGTAGCAGCCAATTACTGCCTGCTCTTCAACATTGCAGAACAAGGCGATCTTGCTCTTTTCTTCATCTGGCAACTCGCGATCCATACGGCACAGCAGAATATCTGGCTGAATACCGATTTCGCGCAGTTCTTTGACCGAGTGCTGCGTTGGCTTGGTTTTGATTTCGCCGGCAGTGGCAATGTAAGGCACATACGACAGATGAACGTATAAGGTGTTTTTGCGACCCAGCTGGGTGCGCATCTGACGAATGGCTTCTAAAAAGGGTAGCGATTCGATATCCCCCACCGTGCCGCCGATTTCAACGATGGCAACTTCGGCGTCATGGGCGCCTTCATTGACCTTCAGTTTGATTTCGTCGGTAATGTGTGGAATCACTTGCACCGTGCCGCCGAGATAATCACCACGACGTTCTTTCATGATGACTGATTCGTAAATCTGGCCGGTGGTGAAGTTATTGGTTTTCTTCATCCGTGCGTGGATGAAACGTTCGTAGTGACCCAGGTCCAGGTCGGTTTCCGCCCCGTCCTCGGTGACGAAAACTTCGCCATGTTGAAACGGACTCATGGTGCCCGGATCAACGTTGATATAGGGATCGAGCTTGAGCATGGTGACTTTTAGCCCGCGCGATTCGAGAATTGCAGCAATGGATGCGGCGGCGATGCCCTTGCCTAAGGACGACACAACACCGCCAGTAACAAAGATAAACTTGGTCATGGATCGACGACTCGGTTGGAATCTGGGATTCTACCCTGAAAATGGGGTAGATTTGAACCGTCTTGCGCACTCATTTTCGATTCACTGCGTCCCTTGGCCAGAATTGGTCGTTAGGAATATTCGACGCATTGTAAAAAAACTGGTTATAATGCCAAATTCGTCCACCAACGCGACGCGACGTGCGCTTTACAGCCTCGAAGCGTGCACCTGGCTTGAGTACCTAGTTCTTTTCATGGTATAAAGCCAGCTTTACCGGTTTTGGGAGTTCAACATGGCGCGTGTTTGCAAAGTCACCGGCAAGCGTCCGGTGACCGGGAATAACGTTTCCCACGCCAACAACAAAACGAAACGACGTTTTCTGCCGAACCTGCAATATCGCAAGTTCTGGGTGGAAAGCGAGAACCGCTGGGTGCGCTTGCGCATATCCAACGCGGCACTGCGTACCATCGACAAGCTGGGTATCGATGTTGTCCTGGCCGATCTGCGCGCACGTGGCGTGATCTGATTCAAGCGGATAACATAGAATAAGCGACGAGGTATACTATGCGCGAAAAGATTAAGCTAGAAGCGACTGATGGCAGTGGCCATTTCTACACCACCACCAAAAATAAGCGCACCATGCCGGAAAAAATGGAGATTAAAAAATATAATCCCTATACCCGTCAGCATGTGCTCTATAAAGAATCCAAGCTGAAGTAAGCTTGTATTTTATTGGCGTGGCAAACAAAAAACCCTTCGGTTCACCGCAGGGTTTTTTGTTTTGGTCGCTGATTAAGACAGTACGGCGCAATCGTCGATTGCGCCATCTTTGCCCCCGCTTGGTTGACTTAAGTGCCAAGTGTTCTATGCGCCAGTTGCCAGTCTTCCCAGGCTCTTGCTTTGTCTGGTGGGTTGCGCAACAAATAAGCCGGATGGTAGCTGACAATCAGAGGAATACCCTGATACTCATGCACCACACCACGCAGTCGGCTGATGCTGAGACTACTGTCGAGCAGGGTTTGCGCAGCAAATCGCCCCAGTGCCACGATAATTTCAGGCTGGATTAGCTGAATCTGCTGTTGTAAATAAGCTCGGCAGGCACTGATTTCATTGGGGGCCGGATTGCGATTGCTAGGTGGGCGGCACTTTAGCACGTTAGCAATATAGACATCTTGTTCGCATGAAAGATGTGCGGCAGCCAGCATGTTGTCTAACAAGTGCCCGGCACGTCCTACAAATGGCAGACCTTGTTTATCCTCTTGCTCCCCAGGTGCTTCTCCGATCAATAGCCAGCGTGCATTTTGATTTCCGCGGCCAAACACTGGATGGGTTCTGGTTTTACAGAGATCACAGTGTTCGCAATGCGCCACTTCACGTTTCAAATCTTCAAGGCTGGTTGCCATGGCCGGTGCTGATGTTTCAGCTGACGGCGCTAGGCTTTCTGATGGAGCAGGCGTGGCGATTGTGGTTTGATCTGGCGGGTACTCGGCAGCCTCTTGCATCTCTTCAACGTTGACCTTGGACTCGTCTTCGTCGGTCACACCCGCCTGCTCGGCGAAAAATCCGGGTCGCGCCTGCCAAACTGGGCCCAAGCCCATGGCTTCAAGAATCTGTATTTCGCGGCTCAAAGTGCGATCTCCATCAGAATGGCATGCTCGCGACCGGTGGCACTTGGGTAGTAATCCTTGCGCAAACCAGTTTCAATAAATCCCATGTGGTGATACAGCGTACGTGCAGCGAGATTAGTTTCGCGTACTTCAAGGTATACTCGCAGGCAACCCTGCTGCTTCAGTTGTTGTAGCACGCGCTGCAATAATTCTCGTCCCAACCCCTGGCCCTGATGCGCATGGTCGACGACAAGGTTAAGAATTTCAGCTTCGTCGAGTACCGTCATCACAACGGCGAGTCCGGTCATGTCTCCAGCTTGTTCCAGCGCATAAGCTTGGTGCGAGCCCGTGAGTGATTCGAGATATTGACGCAGACTCCAGGGAAAAGCGACGGCATTAGCTTCCAGCGCTGCCATGGCGCTGGCGTCATCGGTGGTGCATGACCGAAACTGGTTCATTTGTGCAACGCCTGCTGCTCACTAGTCGTTAACGCAACTTTATCACGGATATACAACAGGCTGGCTTCCCGTGCATGGGTTTGAGGGTAGCGCCCCGTCTGTGCCAGTTGCAGTAAAACCTTGGCATCCGGCCGCACGGTTGCATCTACTGAGCCAAGCTGACCGGCCAGACGCGTGGCGAGGGCCTCACTGTATTCTGCAAAACCGCTACCGATGCCCATCCACCCTGAAGCTGTATCGGGAAATGAAACCTGAGCTGGATCACAAAGGCTGATCGGCGTGATGCGTTGCCAGTTCTCTGTGTCATAGGCTGCGGTGTAGACCTGTTTCATCCTGGCATCCAGGCAAACCAAAACGCGGCCTGACACTTGGGCTGCCATCACGTCTAGTGTCGGGATGGCGATCACCGGTAGATCGGCGGCAAAGGCTAGCCCTTGGGCCAGCCCACAGGCAATTCTGAGTCCGGTGAATGATCCAGGTCCTTGACCAAACACAATGGCATCAAGCGCGTTCAGCTTGATACCAAGTTCTGATAGTAGCTGTTCTATAGCGGGCAGGGCGCGTTCAGCATGGGCTTGGCCCGCAGGTTGGTGCAGTACTGCCATCTGTTCGCCATAGCTGATGGCGAGTGATAAATAGTCGGATGAAGTATCAATTGCAAGGCAATTCATTGTTCAGATGGGCCTAGGGAAGAGTGCCGGAAGTAAACCGCAGATTATAAGCTCAGCCCCTCAACCCAGGCCAACGCCGAGGTATGAGCTTGATTGAACTTTTCGGTACTAATTTTCAACAATTGGCAGAGTTGTGATGCCTCCACAAGGGAGGGGCTTTCACAAGATTGTGCCAGTCTTAGAATTGGGGTGTATTCGCTGTCCGAGCCTAGCAATGCCGCTTTAATGCCATCGGGCAGATGCAGACGTTCCATGATGCTATGCATTGGCATATCGAATAGCACATCCAGTAAGCTGAACATACCGACAATAAACAAGTTATCGCATTGCTCGAGTGACAAGCCTTTATCCGCGCCAATCAGCTCCATAATCCGCCCGCGCGTGATCACCGTTTTTTGCAGCGCTGCTGGCACTTGCGCGCCATCGGCGGCGGTGACCAGCAATAGCGTCAACCAGCGATACAATTTTTTGTATCCCATTACCGTTACAGCATGGCTAAACGATGTAATGGTGGTATTAAGACCTGCCGCTGCTGAGTTTACGTAGCGCAACAGCTTGTACGACAAGGCCAGATCGCTTTTTAGAATTCTTTCAAGCGCGCAGATATCCGCATCTTGACGCAATAGATTCAGCAATTCCAGTGTATTAGAAAAGGTAGGGTGGATGACCTTGGCCGATAAGGTTTCCGGACGCGCGAAATAATAGCCCTGAAAACCGTCTAGACCAAGGCTATGGCACAGCCGGTATTGCTCGTAGGTTTCTACGCGTGTCGCGATCCGGCTTACCGGGAAACTGCGCAGACGCGCTGCATTGACTTGAAAGTGATTGGGTTCCTGATGCTGCACATCCAGTTTGACATAACTTGCCTGATCCAGAAAAGCGGCTGAAGGCACTTCAAAACTGAAGTTGTCCAGAGACAGACTAAATCCCATAGAACGCAGATGACGGATTCTGGATTGCAACTCCGAGGTCAGTTCTATGTCGGGAGCGATGTCGAGAATAATGCGGCGCGGCGGTAACAGCTCCAGAAAGTCACTGGTCAGCATGTCAGCGCCGACGTTGATAAAGGCAAGCTTATTGCCGACTAGCCAACTGGTGCCCATATTATTCAGGGTGTTGACCAGAACCTGGGTGTCAGCTAATAAAGCGGCCGGATGACCGGCCGCTTCTGCTGTGGCATTAGGACGAAAAAGCAGCTCATACCCGATGAGCTGCTGATTTCGGTTTAATACAGGTTGTCTACCAATAAAAGCAGTTGTTGTCATGCGTAGTTAAACAGAAATCAATTCCGACATCCTAGTTCCACTACCACTCTCACTGGCAGTCAACAGGTCTTCCATATCCAGCACCAGTACCACCGAGCCGTCACCTGACAAGGTGGCCCCGGCAACACCCTTAGGACGGATGTTTTGCAATGGTTTGATGACCACATCGTCTCGGCCAATGAACGAGTCAATTGCCAAGATAAAGGCCTTTTCGGCAGACTGCATCAATACGCCGAAGCATGGTTTTTGTGTAGCTTCCCAACCCAATAGTCCTGCCAGGGTTTTAAGCGGCAAAATCTCATCACGAACTACGATGGTTGGTTTACCGGATACTTCCTGAATGGCATTGGTGTCGATCGTGATGATTTCTCGCACCATGGCCAACGGTACAGCAAAAGCTTGGTTGCAGACACGAACCACCAGAACCGGCAAAATAGCCAGCGTCAGCGGCAGTGAAATGCTGATACGCGTTCCGTCACCCGGTACCGAATTAATGTCGATGCGACCATTGAGCTTCTGGATATTGGTGCGCACCACATCCATGCCAACGCCACGGCCAGAGACACTGGAAATCTGATCCTTGGTCGAGAAGCCTGGCAAGAAAATCAATTGCAAACACTGCTTCTCGTCCAGAGAGTTTGCCGTCTCAGGATCAAGCAAGCCTTTCTCAATCGCTTTACGACGCAGCATATCGGCATTCATGCCGCGGCCATCATCGGTAATTTCGATCAAGATATGGTCGCCAACCTGCTCGGCGGTCAATTGAATCGTTGCCTGCGGCTTTTTGCCCGCAGCGATCCGTTCGTTTGGCAGCTCCGCGCCATGATCAACCGAGTTGCGCACCAAGTGAACCAGAGGATCGTTCAAATCCTCAATCATGGTTTTATCAAGCTCGGTTTCTTCGCCGGAGAGTACCAGTTCAACTTCCTTACCCAGTTGGCGCGCCAGATCGCGTGCCAAACGTGGGTATTTCTGGAACAGACGCCCAATCGGCTGCATCCGCGTCTTCATCACTGCGTTTTGCAGATCACCAACCAAAAGGTCGAGTTGGCTAATTGACTCATCCAGCGAGCGCAGGGTGTTGGTGTCGTTATTGCCTTGTAGAATTTCTGTGCGTAACGTGGTCAGGCGGTTCTTGGTCAAGCCGATTTCGCCTGACAGATTCAGCACCAGATCCAGGCGTACCGTGTCGATACGAATGGTGTTTTCCTGCGGGCCACTGGCGGTCCCAGACGATTTGCTTTGTGCCACCGGCTGTGGTTTATGTGCAACCGCAGGATGGGCTGGGGCGGGGGCCACTGCGGGTGGTGGCGGTGGCGTTACGGCTGCCACGGGGGCCGGTGCAGGAGCTGCAGGGGCCGGCGCTTGTGCTGGCGCAGCCGCAGCCGCAGGTGCGGCCTGTCCTGTGACACTCTGATGTAGTGCATTCCAGTCAGGACCAGAACCTTGCGCAGCCACCGGTGGCTGCGGAGTCGGTGCAGCTGGCGGCGGGGTAGGGGCCGCTGCAGCCGCGACTGGTGCTGGTGCTGGTGCGGCTGGGGCAGCGGCAGGGGTCGCAAAAGAACCTGCAGCGCCAACGGCTCCCGCTGTTTCACCTGCCAAAACGGCATCCAGTGCAGCCAGTAATGCCGGGTCGCAAGGACCTGGCATCAAGCCCTGGCCCAAGGTACCGAACATGTCCTGTACCGTGCCGGTAGCAGTCAACACCACATCCATAAGCTCTGGTGTAATGCTGAGTTCACCGTTACGCAATTTATCGAATAGATTTTCCGTCCGGTGGCACAACGTGACCATCGGATTCACATTCAAAAAGCCTGCCCCACCTTTAATGGTGTGGAAGCCTCTAAAAATATCGTTGAGCAGAGCCTTGTCTTCCGGACGCTTTTCCAGTTCGACCAGCTTGTTGTCGACATCTGACAGCAGATCATTGGACTCCATCAGGAAGTCCTGCAGCAGTTCTTCCATTCCGCCGAATTCACTCATGGTGGCACCCCTGTACTAATGTCGTAAGACTCACGATCAAAATCCCAGGCTTTCCAGCAGGTCATCAACCTGCTGTTGACTGGTGACGACGTCGCTGCGACCCTCTGGATTAATAACAGGCCCGTTCAACAGACTCGGGCTGATTTCCGCTTTTTTATCAGACGGAGAATAGGCAATCAAGAACGATACCAACTCATGCTCAATACCCTTGAACATATCCATCATTTTCTTAATTACCTGGCCGGTCAGATCTTGAAAATCCTGAGCCATCACGATTTCCAGCAATTGTGCGCTGGTCGCTCCGGTCTGCTCCGGCACGCTCGTCAGATAATGACGCGTTTCTTCTGCTAATTGCTTAAAGTCTGCAACCGAAAGCTGGTTGTTGAATACGAGATTCCAGCGTGACGACAATTCTGCTGCGCGCGCACCCAATCCATCTTGAATTGGTCGGGCAACATCGGTTGCATTGAGTACCCGTTCGGCTGCACTTTCAGTCAAGGTGGCAATGTAGGACAACCGATCTTTGGCATCGGGAATGGCTTCTGCCATGCTTTCCAATGACTTATCGTATCCCATGGCCTGCATGGTGTCGTGCAACTTGCGGGTGAGTTGACCAATCTGTTCGTACATATTAGAGGGGTCAATCACCACCGCGCTGGCGGCGGCCAGAAACGAAGTAGCGGCTTCGGCTGCGTCTGCAGTATTGACGGTCGTTGCTGGCTTTGCCACCTCTTCATGGGGCTGCGCCTGCTGCGCAATACTGTCAAACAATTCTTCGAGTTCCGGCGAGTCACCGTTTTCCAAAATATAATCCGGCACGCTCATTCCTCCTGATTCAGGCCCTAGCTGGGTCCGTGCTTATTTATTCATGGCCTGGAAGATCTTGTTCATCTTCTCTTCCATTGTTGCAGCGGTAAACGGCTTGACGATATAGCCGCTAGCGCCAGCCATTGCCGCTTCAATGATGTTTTCGCGCTTGGCTTCAGCGGTGATCATCATGAACGGCAGACCCTTTAATTGCGGTTCAGCCCGCACAGCCCGTAGTAGTTCGATACCCGACATATTGGGCATGTTCCAGTCGGAAACTACGAAATCAAAATGCTGAGTTTTCAGCTTATGTAACGCAACCTGCCCGTCTTCAGCTTCATCAACGTTGGTGAAGCCTAGCTCCTTCAGCAAGTTACGTACAATTCGGCGCATTGTGGAGAAATCATCTACCACAAGAAAGCGCATATTCTTGTCTGCCATCGAGGTATATCCCGAAGTTATTCAGTGAATCCAAAAATCCTTAATTCTAGCGGTTACCTCTGCAAGAATGGAATCAATGTCTCTGCAAGGACCAGCGGGTCAAACTTGGCGACATAGGCATCCACCCCGACACTTGAGCCCATGGCACGGTTCGCGTTGGACGAAAGTGACGAATGCATCACCACTGGTATACCATTAAAACGCATATCCGACTTGATCAAGCGGGTCAGAACATAGCCATCCATTTCAGGCATTTCTGCATCCACCAGTATCATGCGTAGATTGTCGTGCAAACATTCACCGTCAGGCCAGTTGCGCGAGGCAAACATCTGCAAGCGCTCCCAGGCCTCACGGCCGTTGGTGGCCTGTTGAAACTTGATCCCCATCTTTTCAAGGACGCTGGTGATTTCCTTTCGTGCCACCACCGAGTCGTCAACGAAGAAGATGTACTGATCCGTTTCCATCTGAGCGACCGGTACATCTGGCACACGGGCTTCGCCAATCACGCTGGCAAGAATCTGCTCAACGTCGAGAATTGAAACCAGTTTGCCATCATCTAGCTCGGTCACTGCCGTAATCAGGTTTTGCGAAACGGCAGAGTTGGAAATCATCATGTTTTCTGGGGCTCTTACCTTGTCCCAATCCACACGAATGATGCGATCAACCGAATCAACCAGAAACGCTTGCGTGCTCTTGTTGAATTCAGTAACGATCATGGTATCAAAGCGACGAGCCGCATTATCTGGGCAGATAAACTTGGCCAGAGAAATCACCGGAATAATATTACCGCGCAGCGACAGCACGCCGACTACGCCGATAGGCATATTCGGCGTTTTGGTGATGGCTGGAGTCTGCGACACTTCACGAACCTTGAATACATTGATGCCAAACGTTTCACGCGTGCCCAGCGAGAACAGCAGGATTTCCATTTTATTGGATCCTGCCAGCTTGGTGCGGGCATCAACGGTGGCAAGCAAAGAGGCGTCATTGGCTGGCATCTTTTATCCCTTCCCGATTTCCTGTCCGGTTAGTCGTCTGCAATCTTAAGCATTTCGCGCAGCTTCATCGATAGCTTCTGCGGCTCGAACTTGGAGACGTAAGCATCCACACCGACCGATTCGCCCAGTTTCTGATTTGATGCGCCCGAAAGTGAAGAGTGCATCAGGACCGGAATGCCGGCAAAACGCGGATCGCCCTTGATCATCTTGGTTAGCATATAGCCATCCATCTCAGGCATTTCCACGTCTGTCAGCACCAAGTTCACTACCTCGCAAAGCTTGCGTCCGGCCATATCAGCCTGCATTGCCATGCGCTGCAATTCTTCCCAGGCTTTGAGACCGTTAATCGCCTGGGCATATTTGATATTCATTGCGACCAAAGTGCGTTCAATCTGCTTACGCGCAACCACCGAGTCGTCAGCAAAGAACACCATGCGGTCTTCTTTGATTGGCTTAACGTTGAGGAACAAGTGAGAATCGTCAACTAGCGAGGTTTCCGCCAGAACCTTTTCCACGTCCATCATCATAACCAGGGTGTTGTTTTCCAGCTCAGTCACCGCCGTGACTAGTCCAGCCATGCGGTTAGTGATCATGTCAGGCGGAACCCGCATGGCTGACCAGTCAAGTCGGAGGATGGTATCCACCGATTCAACCAGAAAACCCTGGGTATGCCCGTTGTACTCGGTTACGATCATGATCTCAGGCTTGGAGCCCGTGACAATGCCGGCATATTTTGCCAGGTCGATTACCGGAACGAGTGAACCGCGCAGGCTGACCATGCCTTCAACTGAGGATGGCATCTCAGGTGCTGCGGTGATTTCAGGAGTACGCATGACCTCGCGCACTTTAAATACATTGATGCCAAAAACTTCCTTGCGGCCAGTTCTCTGGTCTTGCCCCAGAGAGAACAGCAGTATTTCAAGTTTATTGGTCCCAGCCAGCTTGGTTCGGGCATCGATTTTTTTAAGAAGCTCTGACACAGCAACCTCCGCAGCATCTTGTTATGTGGCGTACACACTCTTTATACGCCAGTTATGGGGAGTTCCCGGTGTTTTTTGACAAATGTGCAATTACACTCGTCTAGTATACCCAAATTACGTCGACTAATTATCATACTGATTAACTACTTTTTACAAATAACCTAGAAAAAATGCCAAAAAATGTTTCAAAGTTGCTGGACCAACAACAGTTAGAAGCGGCGTTTCAACAGTTTAACGCCGTCTCTGACAAGCTTATTGACGCATATCGTCAGCTTGAATCTCAAGTTAATGTTCTCAATGCCCAATTGGATGAAGCCAATAATGCTTTACGACAGCAGGTATCTGCTAATGCAACGCTAGCTGAACGCCTTGGCATGCTGCTCGAAATCTTGCCCGCTGGCGTATTAGAACTCTCCGGAGAAGGCGTGGTTATTTCCGAAAATCCAATGGCAATTCAAATGCTTGGGCGCAATGTCGAAGGGACATTATGGAGCGAAGTTCTTCCCTTGCTAAAGTCTACCGATTTGGATCAAACCTTCCGTTCAGAGAGTGGATTACAACTCACGCTACAGTACAAAGATTTACCAGCATCTGGCGGGCGCATTGCGCTGTTGCATGACGTCACCCGCATGAACCAACTCGCAAATGAACTGGCGCGGCAGGAAAAGTTGGCATCCATGGGGAGTATGGCCGCATCGTTGGCGCATCAGTTGCGTACACCATTATCAACCGCTATGTTGTATGCCGCTAATCTTAAGAAACATGATCTCAAAGAGGAAGACCGAAGCCGGTTTATCGACAAAATTTTGACCAGGCTCAAGGCTCTTGAAGGTTTGATTCAAAATATGCTTGGCTTTGTGCGAGGTCATGTATCCATGCGCGAGCCGCTGGATATTGCCCAGATTCTGGAGGATCTGGGGGCCGTATTCTTGCCCCAGTGCCAAGCCAAAGGAATCGATTTCGTTTGCACTCATGTTGATCCGTCTGCCATAACGGTGATGGGGGATCGCAAAGCTTTGGTTGGTGCAATGACCAATTTGCTTGAAAACGCGGTGTTCTTTTCGCCTCCAGGTAGTCGGATAGCGCTGTTAGTCAGCGAACGAGACGCCATGGTATGCCTGGCAGTGGACGACTCAGGTCCAGGGTTGGGAGAGCAGGAGCAGATGCGCGTTTTCGAACCCTTTTATACCACGCGCTCTGGTGGCACAGGCCTTGGGTTGGCCATTGTAAAAAAAGTAGCAGAAGAACTGGATGGACAGGTGACCTGCGCCAATCGATCTGAAGGCGGTGCACGTTTTGAGTTCTGCCTGCCGATCTCTGTAGTCTGAATTTTTCGCAGAAAAACGGAGAAAATAATGAAGCCTGTAGTGAAAGTCGAAGGAAATATCGGCAGGCTGGTCCTGGTGGGTCAGTTTGATTTCAATATGCACAAAGATTTCCGCCAGACGAGCCAAGAATTACTGGATCATCCAGCGGTGATGCAGATTTTGGTTGATTTTGACCAAGTGCCTTTTCTGGACAGCTCGGCTTTGGGTATGCTGTTGCTATTGAAAGAACGCGCTACCTTGCAAAAAAAGACCCTGGCGTTGGTTAACTGCCATGACACCGTACAGCAAGTACTGGAAATTGCCTGTTTCAATAAAATGTTTGATATTCAGTAGCCAGAAGAAGCGGAATCCTTGATGCTCATCGCCGCCCTGGTTTCCTCTGATGCCTGGCAAAAGATCCAAGCTGATCCATGGCTCGCTCTATTTGACTGGTTGCTGCTGTCGGACGTCACAGAACTGACAGATTGCAAGTCTGATTTACTGGTGCTAGAAGCCGGTCAAATACCAAGCGCAACCCCTTTGGGGTTACCGCCGCAGCCCTGCTGGTGTTTTGATGCAGGGCCACATTGCTGGCGTTTATCCTCCGAGGTTGACGTTTTTGATGCGCCACTAGACGTGGAAGTATTAGGCATGCGTCTGATGGCCTGGATGTGGCTTAATAATGACTTGACCCCGGCATGCTTTGCCGGCCTCTCGGTCTCTCTCACCAATGGCCGTTTGTCGTTTAGTACCGTAGAACCCACTCACTACCTGATGCAAATGTCTGTGCATCCCACCGCCGGGGTCGGCGGTGATGTCGCGCTGTATATTGAGTCTGGTGCGCGCACCTTGGTGGTGTTAGCGGATGCGATTGGTCATGGCGATGAAGCCGCGCTGGATGCTGCCCAGTTTGTTTTGGCCGTAGTGCGCTATATTGTGCCGTCCCGCCTGAATCCGCAGAACATAGAGCGACTGTGTCGTAGGTTGTCACGACAAATTGCCTGTGGGCGGTTTGTGGCTGCGGCATTTATCGAATTTGATCGCGCGCGGCGCGAAGTGCGCTTATTAAACGCGGGCATGCCCGATATCTTGAGCTTGCGCCACGGTAAGCTTGCGCAGAGTTACCCTTCTACCCAGTTGCCATTGGGATTATCCCGTTGCCCGAATATTGATATTCATCAACAGCCGCTCTCAGCCTGCAGCCAATGGGTGCTATACAGCGATGGCGTTGATAGCTCGGCTTTGCGCCAATCCTTGCGTCTTACTCTTGCAACTCTTTTCACTTCCTCTGATTGTCTAGAAACCTGCTCGACTGCGGTTGCTTTACCGCTGTTAAAAACCAGGGAGGTCAATGACGATGCATCGCAAATCATTGTTGGCATTCCAAATTTTTAATTTTCCCGTTGCGTTGTGTCTGGTTATTTTTCCTGCTGTCCTGATTAATTCCCCCTTCATCCAGATCAATTTATCCATGTATTTAAAATAAACACCTTGCATAAAGCCCCGTTATGGTTGATCACAAGTAGTACGTAGGCAATAAAACATACTAGGGCATGCAAATGTCACAATGCGGCAATTTATCGCAGGGGCGCATCGTTTTTGTAGTTTTGACGATCAGCGTAATCGTCCTGCTGCCTCCTTTAGTCGGGTTGTCGGCATGGATGACCGCCATCGTGGCTGTGGCTTTGGTGGTTGGGGCGGGGGCTTATGTCTTGCTGACGAGTCGTCGGGCTCCGGTCGAACTCGCGGTGGTTGAGACCGATCAGCATGTGCAAGCGGTCGTGGATAGGTCAAAACCTTGGCGAACCTTCACGACTGAGCAAACGCAGGTGGCGCAATCCGAGCTGCAGCGTGCCAAAACCTTGATTAACGAAGCCGTTGACACCTTGGTGCAAAGTTTCGCCGGTTTAGCCTCTCAAGCAGAGGCTCAGCTCAAACTGGCTGAAAATCTGGCGCGAGGTGACTCGGGGGTGGCTACACATGGCATTTCGTTCAAGCAATTCGTAGACGAGATTTCACTGACCATGGCGAGCTTTGTTGAGAAGACGGTTGAAAACAGTCGTGTGGCGATGCTGCTGGTTGAGCAAATGGAGCTGATTGTCACTGAAGTTGAACAGGTCAACCGCCTGCTAGACGAAATTCATGGGATTACCTCACAAACCAATATGTTGGCGCTGAATGCCTCGATTGAAGCGGCGCGTGCAGGAGAGCTGGGGCGTGGTTTCGCCGTGGTGGCGGATGAGGTACGTAATCTGTCAAACCGGACCGAAACATTTAACAGCCAGATTCGACAATTGATCACCACGGTTGGCGGCTCGGTAACTTCGGCCGAAAGCCTGATTAACCAACTGGCCTCGCAAGACATGATGTTTACCCTGCAAGCCAAGCAACGGCTTTCAGATACTTCTACCCGGATCAATCAACTAGATGATCGGATGACCGAGTCTATCGGCGCGCTTAAAGCGGGGGTTGGACAACTTTCTGAACAAGTGGGCGACGCCGTACGCTGTCTACAGTTTCAGGATATGACATCGCAACTGATTGACCATGTGGGTCGCCGTCTAGGTGGTATCGATGACGCCATGACCCTTGGCGCACAAGCCACCGGCGCAGATAGCGATGCGTTGATGGCAATTGAGGAGCGCCTGGCGCACCCCCCCGTGCGGCAGAGTGCAATGGACAGCGGCAGTATTGACCTCTTCTGATTGACGATCATGGCAAAGAAAATTCTTACAGTAGATGACTCTGCTTCTATCCGGCAAATGGTGAGTTTTACGCTCAAAAGCGCCGGATACGAAGTGGCTGAGGCCGTCGATGGGCAGGCTGGCCTCAAACAAGCCCAAACCAGCCACTATGACTTAGTCCTCACCGACCAGAACATGCCGGTGATGGATGGTCTGACGCTGATCAGATCGCTGCGTAAACAGGCTGGCTATGGGGCAACGCCGATCTTGATGTTGACCACTGAATCAGGCGAGCAGATGAAAACCTTGGGACGCGCGGCAGGTGCCACTGGTTGGCTGGTTAAACCGTTTGATCCACAAAAGTTGCTGGATGTGGTGAAACGCCTGGTGGGATGAACGCTTAATAGAAAGGCAAATCGTGGCTATCGACATGTCGCAGTTCCATCAAGTGTTTTTTGATGAAACCGACGAGCATCTTGCCTCAATGGAGTCCTTGTTGCTGGCTCTGGATATCCAGGCGCCTGAGCAAGAAGCGTTGAATGCAATTTTTCGCGCGGCGCATTCCATCAAAGGCGGCAGCGCCACCTTTGGCTTTAGTGATCTGGCTGAGTTGACCCATGTTTTGGAAAACCTGCTGGATCGAATTCGCAAAGGTGTATTGGCATTGACCCCCACAATGGTCGATGCCTTTTTGCACGCTAAAGATGTGCTTGCGGCACTGTTAGCTGCTCACCGGGGGGCCGACCCGGTAGCCGAAGAAGAAGTCGAGCACATCAAGCAGGAACTGAATGGACTTGGCGATGGCGACGCGATTTCCCCGGTTGCTGCTAAGCCCGCCCCCACTAAGGCAACCCCGCATACCCTTTATATAGAGATCGATCCGGTTGATGGGGTCGATGTGCCGGCATTGATCGAGCTGATCGCACAACAAGCGGTAGTGGATGTCGTCGCGCGCGGAGAAAGCGAAACCCACCAGCCCTGGGTGTTATGTGTTGAGTCAGAGATGGACCTGGCCGAAGTTAACGAAACCCTGGCGTTTGCGCTGGATCCCTCTGCGTTTCGCGTGACACTTGAGCGTGGCATTGAAGAAGACGATGGTTTTGGTTTGTTTATTGGCGCACCTGCAGCGCCAGACCCGGCCATCGCCTTTGAAGAAGATGGGTTCGGTTTGTTTACCCCGCTTGAAACTGAAAAAGATCCACTGGAAGACGCGGGCTTTGGTCTATTTCACCCCTTGCCTGGTGAGGGCGACGCGACCGTCGCCAAGCAAACGACGTCCAGTGCGCCCCAAGTTGCACCGCATGTCGAGCGTACGGTGGCCAGTGGTGAGAATTCATTACGCGTGAATATCGAGAAGGTTGACCTGCTGCTTAACCTGGTGGGGGAGTTGGTGATTACCCAATCCATGCTGATGCAGTCTGGCGCGCACCTTGATCCGGTCGAAAACGAGCGCCTACTGAATGGGATCAATCTGTTGCAACGCAATTCGCGCGAATTGCAAGAAGCGGTGATGTCGATTCGGATGACTCCGGTGGCCTTTGTGTTCAATCGGTTTCCACGGGTGGTGCGTGATATGGCGCAGAAACTCGACAAACAAGTTGAACTCAAGATGGTCGGTGAAAACACCGAACTGGATAAAAGCTTCATCGAAAAACTATCTGATCCACTGACCCATCTGGTGCGCAATAGCCTGGATCATGGCATCGAGTTGCCCAGCGTACGGGCCGCCAAGGGCAAGTCGGAACAAGGCAAACTGACCCTGCGGGCTTTTCATCAGGGCGGCAGTATTGTGATTGAAGTCACCGACGACGGCGCGGGTCTTAATCGCGAGCGCATCTTAGCCAAGGCGCGTGAGCGCGGCATGCCCGTCACCGACAGCATGCATGACACCGATGTCTGGAATCTGATTTTTGAACCTGGTTTTTCTACTGCGGCTGAAGTCACCGATGTCTCTGGTCGTGGAGTCGGCATGGACGTGGTCAAACGCAATATCCAGATCCTGGGTGGTCGAGTTGAAATTGAATCCATGCACGACTATGGCACCACCATCGGCATTCACCTGCCGCTCACCCTGGCGATTATGGATGGCATGTCGGTGCGCATCGGCGCTGAAACCTATATTTTGCCCCTGAACTTTATCCTTGAATCCCTGCAACCGCGCGCACACGACCTGAGCACCGTCTCTGGCAAGGGCCGAGTGGTGAATGTGCGGGGTGAATATCTGCCGATCGTGGGACTGGCACAAAAGTTTTGCGTGCCCGATGCCCGGCTTGAGCCCACAGAAGGCATTTTGATCATTGTTGAAAGCGATGATACCCGGCTGGCTTTGCTGGTTGATGATCTGATTGGTCAGCAGCAGTTTGTGGTTAAAAATCTGGAAACCAATTTCCACAAGGTAGATGGCTTGTCCGGCGCCACCATCATGGGCGATGGACAAGTAGCGCTGATATTGGATGTGATCTCTATCGTGCGCAATAACCAGAAAATGGCACAGGGCTTAACTGCCATGCTCGCCAGCAACGAAGTATGAAAGAGAGGGAGCGGATGGAACTTGCAGATGCTACAGGACCCAAGGTCGCTAGCCCGCGCGAGTTGCTGGTGTTTACGCTGGGTAGCGAGCAGTACGGCATTGATATTCTCAAAGTACAGGAAATCCGCGGCTACGAATCCGTTACGCGCATTGCCGGTGCGCCCGCTTTTATTAAAGGCGTGGTCAATCTGCGCGGCAGCATCGTGCCGATTGTTGATATGCGCCTCAAGTTTGATTTGGGAGAGGCGAGTTATACCCCGTTTACCGTGGTGATTATTCTGAATGTGCTCGCACGCACGGTAGGGATTGTGGTGGATGGGGTGTCCGACGTGATTCAACTATTGCCGGATGCTATTCGTCCGGCACCAGAGTTTGGCGCGGCAGTCGATACCGCTTATATCGAAGGGCTTAGTGAAGTTGGCGAAAGCATGGTCATCGTGATGGATATTGAGCGCTTGATGAGTAGCGCGGAAATGAACCTGATTGATGTCGCGCGTCGCGCCCAGAGCGGACAACAACCGGGAGGTCCAGCAAATGGCTAGCATGAAAGTTAAACATAGACTGACATTGGGGTTTGGTGTGCTGGTAGTGGTGATTGCTGCTGGGATGGGCTTTGCCATTATAAAAATGCATCAACTGCGTGACAGCATGCAAGAAATATCAACCATTCACGTTCCACGCACCCGTGCCGCTAACATGGCGATTGGTGGACTTAACGACAATGCGCGCTCTGCGCGCACCATGCTGTTGGCGGATAACCCGGATTTGATCAATCAGCAAATGCAACAGGCTTTGAGTGCATCGGCGGTGATTAATACGGCCATGACGCAGATGGAAGCCATTCCGGGCAGCCCTGAGAGCGCACAGTTGCTGGAAACGGTAAAAAACACCCGCTCGGTGTATCGAAGTGATTTTAATGCCTTCCTGGCTCTGTATAAGAGTGGCAAGCATGATGAAGCGCGCAAGTATTTGCTGGGTCAGATGCGGCAAGATCAACTGGCCTATATGAAGGCAGTGGATAACCTGATCCAGTTATCCGAGAAACAGACCCAGGAGCTGACTAACCAGACCGAGCAGGTCGCGGTTGACGCAGCGTTGATGCTGTCGGTAGTTGGCTTGCTCGTGGTATTGCTGGCCGTGGGGGCCGGATGGATGATTACCCGTTCGCTGATGCGCGAACTGGGTGGTGAACCGGCCGACGCGGTGAAACTGATGCAAGAACTGGCTGCGGGGGAAGTCACCACCGAGTTGCAGATCAAGAAGAACGATCACGACAGCCTGTTTGCCTATATGGCCAAGGCTGCGCAGCAAGCGATAGAAAATATTCGGGTACGCAAGGCTTTGGATGCGGCTGCGGCCAATATCATGATCGCCGACGACAAAAACCGCATGGTGTACATGAATAAAGCCGTGAGCGATATGTTTAGTGGACTGGAATCCAATATCCGTAAAGATATTCCCGGCTTCTCCGCTAACCAGATCATCGGTAGCAGTATGGATAGCTTTCATAAAAATCCGCAGCATCAGGCCCGGCTATTGCAGGATTTGCGTCAGGCTCATCGGGCCACCATTGTGGTGGGCGGGCATACCTTTAATATTACTGTGACCCCGGTGTTTGGCAGTGGCGGAGATCTATTGGGTACCACGCTCGAGTGGATGGATCGCACCGACGCGTTGGCTGCAGAGGCCAAAGAACAAGAGCGTCAAGCCAGCGAACGTAAAGTGGCAGCGGAAAACGCCCGTATTCGTAGTGCTCTGGACAACGTCAGCACCAGCGTGATGATTGCCGATGTTGATCGCAATATCATTTATGCCAATCGTAGTGTCATCGACTTGATGCAACGCGCAGAAGCCGATATTCGTAAAGAATTGCCCAACTTTGATGCGCGCAACTTGCAGGGTGCCTCCATCGACACCTTTCATAAGAACCCGGCGCATCAACGTGATTTGTTGGCCAATTTACGCTCGGCGTATAAATCAGAAGTCAAGATTGGCGGACGCACCTTCTCATTGGTTGCCAGCCCGGTGTTTGATAAGGAAGGCGAGCGCCTGGGTGCTGCGGTTGAGTGGAGTGATCGCACGCAAGAAGTACTGGTTGAAGAGGAAGTGGCACAGATTGTCGGCGCAGCCGCGCGTGGTGACTTTGATCAGCGGGTATCGCTAGAAGGCAAGGATCGCTTCTTCAAAATGCTGGGCGAGGCGATCAACCAGCTACTAGATGTAACCAGCCGTGGCTTGCAAGATATCGCGTCAGTACTGAGTTCCGTGGCACGCGGCGATCTGACCCACAGCATTCACAGTGATTACCAGGGCCTGTTCGGTATTCTGAAACAAGATACCAATACCACGGTAGAACGCTTGCGTGAAATTGTCGGCAATATTAAAGAATCTACCGATACCATTAACACCGCCGCGCACGAAATCTCGGCCGGTAACAGTAATTTGTCCAGCCGTACCGAGCAACAGGCGGCCAGTCTGGAAGAAACTGCTTCCAGCATGGAAGAAATCACCAGTACCGTGCGCCAAAATACTGACAATGCCAAAAAAGCCAATGTGCTGGCAATTGGTGCCTCAGAAATTGCCTCACGCGGTGGGCATGTAGTCGGTCAAGTGGTTTCGACCATGAGCGAAATTAACGAGAGCGCGCGCAAAATCGTCGACATCATCAGTGTGATCGACGGGATTGCGTTCCAGACCAATATTCTGGCACTGAACGCGGCGGTTGAGGCCGCGCGCGCCGGCGAGCAGGGACGTGGTTTTGCGGTGGTGGCAAGTGAGGTGCGCAACCTGGCGCAACGCTCTGCTGGTGCTGCGAAAGAGATCAAGGGCCTGATTGGGGACTCGGTGGATAAGGTTGAATCTGGTTCACGCCTGGTGGATGAAGCCGGTCGTACCATGCAGGAGATTGTGACCTCAATTACGCGTGTAACCGACATCATGAGCGAGATCTCCGCTGCCTCGGTTGAGCAGAGCTCCGGGATTGAACAGGTCAATCTGGCCGTGACCCAGATGGACGAAAATACCCAGAAGAACGCGGCACTGGTCGAAGAAGCCGCCGCTGCCGCCGAGTCGCTGGAAGAGCAGGCGAAGAATCTGTTCGAGGCGGTGTCGTTGTTTACCCTGAAAGAGTCGCGTGACGCTGGGCGTTTGAGTTCACCATCCTCTGCGCCTAAGCCAACGTCCACTTTGGCACGACCCAAAACAGTCGAGCGGGTAGCTGCACCGGCGGCTAGTACAGCGACTGCTAGTACAGCTGCGGTGAGTGCACGGCCAACCCCGATTGTTGCCAACCGGGACGTTAACGGCGAGTGGGAGGAATTCTAAATCAGAATTCTGACTCGGCAGCCAGGGGGAGATCCTGATTGTTAAAAAAGGCAGCTAAGCCCGTCAATGAGCGAGACTTGACGTTTACTGCGGCGGATTTTCGCCGGGTGCGTGACATGGTGTATCGCCATGCGGGCATAGCGCTTTCTGAAGCGAAAACTGATATGGCCTATGCCAGGTTAGCGCGGCGGGTGCGAGCGATGGGACAAACGCGTTTCAGCAGCTATCTCGATACCTTGGTCGCCGACCCAAAAAATCCTGAGTGGCAGCTGTTTATCAATGCGCTGACCACCAACTTGACGGCGTTCTTTCGCGAGTCGCACCACTTTGAGATGCTGCAGGCGCATTACACCTCAATCACGCGCGAAACCCCTTATCGGGTTTGGTGCAGTGCGGTTTCAACCGGAGAAGAAGCCTACTCGGCTGCGATTGCCCTGGCTGAAGCGCGCGCACGCGCCACGGTAGACTTTAGTGTACTGGCTACCGACATTGATACCCATGTGCTCTCGGTTGCGGCAGAAGGTATCTATACCCTAGAGCGCGTGTCTCAGTTGGAACAAACCCAGCTCAGACCGTTTTTTTTGAAAGGTTGTGGCGAAAGAACCGGCTTGGTCCGGGTAAAAAAACAACTGCGTGCCGCCATCTCGTTTGCCCAGTTGAATTTGATCGCGGATGCCTGGCCAGATATTGGCACGTTTGATGCGGTATTCTGCCGCAATGTACTGATCTACTTTGATAAAACCACCCAGAAAGCCATTCTGGAGCGCTTGGCCGAACGGATGAAGCCAAATGCTTTACTGTTTCTGGGGCACTCAGAAAATATTCAACATTTGACCAAAGCATTTATCCCGTGTGGACGGACCACGTACCGTCTTGCGGTGTAACTGCCTGGGTATTCCTTATGTCACTCAAAAAACCCAAAATTCGCGTGGTGGTCGTCGATGATTCGGCCCTGATTCGTAGTCTACTGACTTCGATTATTAATGAAGCACAAGATATGGAAGTTGTGGCCACGGCCGCAGACCCACTGGTGGCGCGTGAGCGGATTCGTGCCTGCAATCCCGATGTGATTACCCTGGACGTTGAGATGCCAAAGATGGATGGCATTGAATTCTTACGGCGCTTGATGCGGCTTAAACCAACGCCCGTACTGATGATCTCGACCTTGACTCAGGCTGGATCCGAGGCAGCGCTCACCGCGCTTGAACTCGGTGCGGTCGACTTTATAGCCAAGCCGACGGTGGATGTTTCTCACAATCTGCAAACCTTCGCTGACGAAATTCGTTCAAAAATCCGTACCTGCGCCATTGCGCGCACGCGCCTGCCGCATCGGTATGCCCGTGGGCCCGTGCCGGTACCCGCTATGCGAAATGTGGGAAAGCTCAGCACCAGCACCCTGGTGTTTGTTGGCGCGTCCACGGGGGGAACTGAAGCGATTCGGGTCTTTCTGGAGGGGCTGCCTGCAGAGTGTCCTGCGGTACTGATTGTGCAGCATATGCCTGAGCATTTCACCGCATCCTTCGCTCTGCGACTTGATGGGCTGTGTAGCATGCACGTTAAAGAAGCCGAGGACGGAGAACCGGTCACTAGAGGGACGGCCTATATTGCCCCCGGACATTCGCACATGCGCATTGCACGAGGACTCAAGGGTTGGGTGATTGCGCTGGACCAAGGTGAATTGGTGAATCGCCATCGTCCGGCGGTTGATGTCTTGTTTGATTCCGCAGCCGAGCGCGTTGGAGCGGATGCGATCGCGGTGATCATGACGGGGATGGGAAAGGATGGCGCACTGGGCATGCTGAAAATGCGTCAGGCAGGCGCCTATACCTTGGCGCAGGACGAAGCCTCATCCATTGTCTATGGCATGCCAAAAGAGGCGGTGGCAGTGGGGGGCGTAAATGAAATCTGCCCGCTTGATAGCCTTTCATCCCGTGTACTCGACCACCTGAGGTCTGGTTGAGTTGGACCGGATGATTGCTAGCGAGCGCAGTCTCGCCTATTTCGATCAGCAGTTTAAACTGGCTGCGGTGAAGCTGTTGCCGGGAGATTATGTTGCGACCGAATCGTCCAAGTTATTAGTCACCGTATTGGGGTCTTGTGTGTCCGCATGCTTGCGTGATCCGGTCAGTGGCATTTGTGGCATGAACCATTTCATGCTGCCGGAAAGCCATGACTTGCCCCGTGCGGATAATGTCTCTGCGCGCTTTGGCGTGCATGCCATGGAACTCTTAATCACCGCGATGCAGCGGCTGGGCGCACGCCGTGATCGTCTACAGGCCAAGGTGTTTGGCGCGGGTAGTGTGCTGGATGGCATGACGGTGGTGAATGTGGGGGATCTGAATGCCAGCTTTGTAGAACACTATCTGGCACTAGAAGGTATTCCGGTGTTGGCGCGTGATCTGCAAGGCGTTTGCGCACGTAAAGTCTACTTTTTTACCGATAGTGGCAAGGTGATGATTCGTCGCCTGAGCACCGAGCGCGTCAGTACCGTGGTGGTGCGTGAAAATCGCTACCGCGAAATCCTGCAACAAGAAACTGGACAGAGCGGTAGCATCGAACTATTTGGTTCCGATTCAAAGCGCGAAGATCCCTAGAGCCCCTCGACTGGCTTATTTTTCAAGATAATCAATTTTATCTTTGACGGATGCCCATTTTTCATGATCCGGCGGCGGATCCTTACGCTCGGTAATCACCGGCCAAACCAGTGACAATTCGGCATTTAATGCAATAAATGCCTCTTGGCCTTTGGGAATGTCTTCTTCTGAATAAATGGCCTCTACCGGGCATTCTGCAACACATAAGGTACAATCAATGCATTCGTCTGGATTGATCACCAGAAAATTGGGCCCTTCATAAAAGCAGTCCACCGGGCAGACTTCGACACAGTCGGTGTATTTACATTTGATACAGGCATCCGTTACAACGTAGGCCATGATGGCTTTTCCTCTAGTTTGTTTTTATCCGCATTCCAGTTTAGTCGATGGCACACGCCATGTCGGCTGATATTCGCTATTGTGGACGTTTTGCACCCAGTCCAACTGGTCTCCTGCATGCAGGCTCGCTGACTACGGCGCTCGGCAGCTATCTTGAAGCCAAGTGTCATGGCGGCCTGTGGCGTGTGCGCATGGAAGACCTGGACCCCCTGCGCGAACAACCCGGCGCCGCAGACCAGATTCTTAGACTATTGGAACACCTGGGGTTCGAGTGGGATGGCGCGGTGGTGTATCAAAGCCAGCGCCATGCGCTGTATCGTGCAGCGCTGGAACAACTGATCCAGCAAGGTCTAGCCTATCGCTGTACCTGTACTCGCAAACAAATTCAGGCGTTTTCCCGGCGCGGCCTGGACGGTATGGTCTATCCAGGCCGTTGCCGTAATGGTTGCCAGAATACACGCAGTGCCTGTGCCTGGCGTTTACGTGTCAATGATCAAGCAATTGGGTTTGTCGATAGCCTGCAAGGCCCAATCGAGCAAAATCTGGCGCGTGATATTGGCGATTTTGTGCTGCTGCGTGCCGACGGTTTCTGGGCCTACCAGCTTGCTGTGGTGGTGGATGATGCCGAGCAGGGGATTAACCATGTGGTGCGTGGCGCCGATTTGCTGGTGTCTACACCACGGCAAATCTGGTTGCAACAACAGCTTGGACTCAATACTCCGCAATATTGCCATTTGCCACTTCTGGTGAATCAGGCAGGTGAAAAACTATCCAAACAAACGCTGGCACCAGCTATTGACGCGGCCTTCGCCTTGGAAGCGTTGCAGCTGGCTTTGCAACGCCTCGGCCATTTCCCACCCGAACCGTTGGACTCTCTAAGTGAATTCTGGTCGTGGGCGATTAAAAACTGGTCGCTAAAGCGTGTGCCCCAAGCACCGGTTGTGGTGTAAAAACATCGGTCAGTGATGAATAAATACAGCAATGCGACCAGTTCTTTTGCCTAATACCGCGAGAGAAAATTTTTGTCAACATAACGTAATCTAGATAAATTGATATAAATCAATCTATTGTAAAATCATCTTTGCTCCAAAACCGTCTGCTTACTATGATTGCAGCTCAAAAATCGGAATGTAACTATTTAAGAGTTTAAGTATATTCTGATGCTGATGGCGATTGTTTAAATGCTCCATGCGTCGCTTTTGGTAGCGTCAGCTACACAATTTTGCAGTGTCCGCATCAGGCTTCAATATGCGGACAGGTTAAAAATCGGGCATGCTCATATAGTCCTTGCGCTACGAAGCTAGAGGCCCAGCCTAGAACCCATGGCGGTTTTCAGCAGACAGGCAGCAAGATCCGACAGTTATATTTTTGATGGCTAAAGGTAAGCAAGATGGCAAAGTTTGGTGTCCATTCTGAATGTGGCAAGCTGCACAGTGTGATGGTTTCCCGTCCTGGCCTGGCGCACAAGCGTCTGACTCCGGGAAACTGTGACAGCATGCTGTTTGATGATGTGATCTGGGTTGAGCGCGCACAGAAAGACCATGATTTTATGGTCGAACAAATGCGCTCCCGCGGGATCCATGTAATTGAACTGACCGAAGCCCTGGCTAAAGTGATGGACGACAAGGCCGGCCGCACCTGGCTCTTGGATCGCAAGGTCAAGGCTGACAATGTTGGCATCGGCATGCTGGATGATCTGCGTGGCTGGCTAGACGACATGCCTTCGGCCCAATTGGCCGAACACATGATTGGCGGTATCGCCAAGTTTGAACTGCCGTTCGATCCTAAGGGCCTGTTCGGTGGCTATTTGGATAATTCCGACTTTGTACTCCCTGCAGTGCCGAACATTCTGTTCCAGCGTGACCCGAGCTGCTGGATGTATGAAGGTGTGACCCTGAACCCGATGTACTGGCCTGCACGCCGTCAAGAAACCTTGCTGATGCAAGCGATCTATCAATTCCACCCATACTTTGCCGGTCAGGTTAAGGTTTGGTGGGGAGACAGTGATAAAGACTTTGGCATGGCCACCTTGGAAGGCGGCGACGTAATGCCGATCGGCAAGGGTGTAGTATTGATTGGTATGGGCGAACGCACCAGCCCGCAAGCCGTGGTTCAAGTGGCTAAGCGTATCTTGGGCCAAGAAGGCGGCGCGACCCGTGTAATCGCCTGTGAAATGCCTAAGAGCCGTGGTGCAATGCACTTGGATACCGTCTTCAGCTTCCTGGATATCGATCTGTTGTCGGTATTCCCTGATGTGGTGGACGAAATTGTTTGCACCAGTATGTTCGCAGGCAACAAGCCAGGTGAAGTGCGCTTCGAGCGTCATGAAGGCAAACACCTGACCGATCTGGTGCGCGAAGTATTAGGCTTGAAAGAAATTCGTCTAATCAAGACCGGTGGCGATGCATTCCAACGCGAACGCGAACAGTGGGATGACGGCAATAACGTCGTTGCGCTGGATCGTCGCGTTGTGGTTGCTTATGACCGCAATACGTACACCAACAAGCTGATGCGCGAACATGGCGTTGAAGTGATCGAAATTCCGGCCGCTGAACTGGGCCGTGGTCGTGGGGGTGGTCATTGCATGACTTGCCCGCTGATTCGCGACGAAGTCAAAATTTAAGTGTGAAAGCGGGCTTGAGTACGCTCAAGCCCGATAGCAGTTTTTTGTAACGGCCAGACATGCCTGCCGTTGGCGGCATAAAGTGGCTTAGACACGAACAAGGAGCATTCCATGGCTTTTAATCTGCGCAACCGTCATTTTCTAAAAATGCTGGACTTCACCCCGCGTGAAATTCGCTACATGCTGGACCTGGCGCGCGATCTGAAACGCGCCAAATACAAC